>FRDC01001456.1_pt1 | contig 42030 bp, 30 predicted proteins | sample 1106171 | NCBI WGS metagenome assembly FRDC01 (sample SAMEA3930566, study PRJEB13176) | freshwater metagenome | biome: Drinking water system; feature: drinking water; material: water | place: Singapore | collected 2014-12-20 | reverse complement strand
TGGGGTCGCCCCCGCCGGACGTTATCCGGCACCGCATGTCGATGGAGCCCGGACTTTCCTCCCTCGCAACCTTTCGGCTTTCGCGAGAGCGGCCGTCCGGCCGACTGACGGATCAAGCAATGGCGGGTGGGGGGAGCGGGGTCAAGGGTTCCGGCGCCGTTTTGGGCTTTCGGGCAATGACAGCTTCCAGCGTGGCTAACGTCGACTGATCGGCAACCCCGTCGATCCGCTCCGGACGGAAATGCCGCTGAAAGGCGGTGACCACTTCCATGGTCTTGGCGTCGAACGAGCCGTTGACCGGCACGCCATAACCGTAGGACGCGAGCTGCTGCTGCATCGCCTTGACCGCGTCGCTTGCGGTGCCGAGCATCAGCGTTTCGCCGCGCACGATCGGCGCGGGCGGCACGAAAACGCCGACGCCGGACGCGGCGAGCGCCGACCACGGAAACTTCTCGCCGGGGTCCTTCTTGCGGCCCGGCGCCACGTCGGAATGGCCGAGCACATGGTGCGCCGGAATGTTGCGGCGGATGATGATGCCGCGGCAGAGCGCGATCACGGCGGCGATCTGGCGCAGCGGAAAGTCCGGATAGCCCCAGTCGTGGCCGCGGTTGACGATTTCGACGCCGATCGAGCGGGAATTGATGTCTTCGTCGCCGCTCCAGATCGACTGGCCGGCATGCCAGGCGCGGCGGGATTCCTGCACGCTCTGCACCACCCGGCCGTCTTCCAGCACGATATAGTGGGCGGATACGTCGGTACCGGCGGTGCACAGCCGCTTCAGGGCCGACTCGGTGTCGGTCATGCCCGTGTAATGCAGGATGATCATGTCGGCGGCCTTGCCGTCGCGGCGCTCGCCATGATTGGGGGAGGGGATTACGTCGGAGACCATCGACGAATCCGGCATGAATTTGTGCATGTCAGCGTGAAGCCGGGTTAGCGGAACGGCACGTTGACGTGTCGATCGGGTTCCACCAGGTGCGAAAGAACCGAGGGGCATTTCAAAACTCAAACAGGGCAAGAGCCAGGCAATAGAACGGCGATCCACAATCTTTACGGATGCCAAGTCCGCTCGAGCCACACCCCGTCACCTGCTCCGAGAATTCGGTGCGGTGCCTTGTGGTTGTTGCCCCAACGTCCCGGTTCACTATCAAGCCTTTGTCATAAATGTGCAATCACTCTGCGCCGCGTTTCGGACAACCCCCTATGCGGCTTTCCGATGTCTGGCGGGGCCGCAACTCCATCAACGATTCCTTAATGTTAACCGGTGTTAATGGGGGTCCGAAGGACCGCGCGCGGGCGCGGCCGCAATCCTGTGAATGGCCACCTGTCCGATGGCTGCCTGCATCGTCCCAAGCGGAGACCGGAACGCGCAAGATGCGAAGGCAGCTCACTTGTTTGTATCGCACGGTCTGCTTCGCGGTGATGACACCATGACCAGCGACGACGAGCCGCGCCACATTCCGGTGCTGGGCCGCGAGGCGGTCGACTACCTCGGACCGCGCGACGGCGGCATCTATGTCGACGCGACCTTCGGCGCCGGCGGCTACACCCGCTCCATTCTTGCTACCCCCGGCACGCGCGTGATCGCCATCGATCGCGACCGCACCGCGATCGCCGGCGGGTTCGATCTCGTGCAAAGCTCCGGCGGCCGCTTGACGCTGATCGAGGATCGCTTCTCCAATCTCGCCGATGTCTGCGCCTCGCAGGGCGTCGATCAGGCCGACGGCGTCGTGATGGACGTCGGCGTGTCGTCGATGCAGGTCGATCAGGCCGAGCGCGGCTTCTCGTTCCGCTTCGACGGGCCGCTCGACATGCGCATGGGCCACGACGGACCGAGCGCCGCCGACGTGATTGCGAAGGCGAGCGAGACCGATCTTGCCAACGTCATCTATATCTTCGGCGAAGAGCGCAAATCGCGTAGCATCGCGCGCGCGATCGTCAAGGCGCGCGCGGAAGCGCCGATCGCGACGACCAAGACGCTCGCCGATATCGTGTCGCGCGTGGTGCGCGCGAAGCCGCATGAAATTCACCCGGCGACGCGGACGTTCCAGGCGCTGCGCATTCTGGTCAACGAAGAGCTGGACGAGCTGCAGGAGGCGCTTGTTGCGGCCGAACGCATTCTCAAACCGGGCGGGCGGCTTGTGGTCGTGTCGTTCCATTCGCTGGAAGACCGCATCGTCAAGACGTTCTTCACCGAGCGCGGCAAGGTCTCGGCCGGCTCGCGCCATCTGCCGGAAGTCGCGCAGGCTGCACCGCGTTTCGAAATTCTGACCAAGCGCGCCGTCGTCGCGGATGACGACGAGGTTCGCGCCAATCCGCGCGCACGCTCCGCCAAGCTGCGCGCTGCGGCGCGTACGCGTGCTCGTTATGAAGAGAGCGGCGAGGCGTTTCGCTGGCCGTCGCTCGCCGCCGTGATGCGGGGAGGGTGAGCGATGCGCATCGTGCACTTCTTCGTCATCTGCGCGCTCGTGTTCGCGGCGGCGCACGTCTACCACATCAAGATGGAATCGACGGTGCGCATGGAGCGCGTGATGCGGCTGCGCGCCGACATCCGCGCCGAGCGCGACGCCATTGCAAGCCTGCGCGCCGAATGGGCGCGGCTGGAAACGCCGGGACGTTTGCAGGGTCTTGCCGCCAAGCATCTCGGGCTGCGGCCGATCGAGTCGCAGCAGTACGATCGCCTGAAGAATTTGCCGGAGCGCCCGCCGAGTTTCGCCAAGCCCGATGTGACCGATCCGATCGGCGCGATGCTCGACGTGATCGATCAGCAGGAGGTCATCACCGGCAGCGTCCCCAAGCCGGAGGATGACGATTAATGAGCGAACAGACGCTTCCTCGCTGGCATCAGCGCGTCATCCGCAGCCTGCTGTACGGCCGCAACGTCGATCGTGCCGCGAAAGCGCGCGCCCGCGTCGGATTTGCTATTCTCGCGTTCACTGTGGTCTACGCCATCATCGCCGGCCGTCTCGTGATGTTTGCGACCGTCGGCGAGAGCCAGACCGGACGCCGCACCGCCTCGCAGGATGCGATCGCGACCTCGCGGCCCGACATCGTCGACCGCAACGGCGAAATTCTCGCGACCGACGTCAAGGCGCCGTCGCTGTTCGGCGAGCCGCGCCGCATTATCGACCGTGATGAAGCCATCGAACTTCTCACCGGCGCGCTGCCCGATCTCGATCAGGGCGAAGTGCGCCAGCGCTTGTCGGCGAAGAAGGGCTTCGTCTGGCTGAAGCGCGAAATCACGCCGGAGCAGCAGCAGGCGATTCATCGCCTCGGCATTCCGGGTATCGGCTTCCTGCGCGAGAACCGCCGTGTCTACCCGAGCGGCCCGGTGGTTTCGCATCTGATCGGCCACGTCAACATCGACAACCAAGGCATCGCCGGTATCGAGAAGTGGCTCGACAGTAATGGTCTCGCCGATCTGCATCGTGCGGGTTTCGCGACCGATCGTCTGCAGAAGCCGGTCGAACTCGCCGTCGATCTGCGTGTCGAGCAGGCGCTGCGCGACGAACTGCTGAAGGCTAAGGACAAGTTCAAGGCGAAGGCAGCCGCCGGTCTCGTGTCGAATGTCAAGACCGGCGAGATTGTCGCGCTGGTCTCGGTGCCCGACTACGATCCGAACAATCCGCGCGAGGCGAACGATCCGACCCGCATCAACCGCCTGACCACCGGCGTGTTCGAAATGGGCTCGACCTTCAAGGCGCTGACGCTGGCGATGGCGCTCGATACCGGCAAAGCCAACCTCAACACACTTTATAACGCCGGTGGTCCGCTGAAGTACGGCCGTTTCACCATCAAGGACACGCACCCGCTCGGGCGGCCGATGTCGCTGACGGAAGTGTTCACGTATTCGTCGAACGTCGGCGCCGCGAAGATCGCGTTGTCGCAGGGCGTCGAGGCGCACAAGGTGTTCCTGCGCAAGCTCGGCCAGCTCGATCGCCTGCGTACTGAGCTGCCGGAAAGCGCCGAGCCGATCGTGCCGAAGCGCTGGGGCGAATTGAACACAATCACGATTTCCTTCGGTCACGGCCTCTCCGTCGCGCCGCTGCAGGCGGTGATGGGCATCAACGCCTGCATCAATGGCGGCTACCTCATTCCGCCGACGCTGCTCAAGCGCACGGAAGAAGAGGCGATGAAACTCGCGACCAAGGTCGTGAAGACCGAGACCAGCGACAAGATGCGCTACCTGATGCGGCTCAACGCCGAGAAGGGCACCGCGCGCAAGGCCGACATCCTCGGCTACTATGTCGGCGGCAAGACCGGCACTTCGGAAAAGGTCGTCAACGGCCGCTACTCCAAGAAGCAGGTGCTGAACTCGTTCACGGCCATCATGCCGTCGGACAACCCGAAGTTTCAGCTTCTGATCATGCTCGACGAGCCGCAGCCGCTGCCGGAAACCCACGGCTTCATCACCTCGGGATGGAACGCCGTTCCGACCGGCGGCCGGGTGATCGAGCGCATCGCGCCGCTCCTCGGCATCGAGCCGCGCTTCGACCTGCCGCCGTCCGACCGCCTTATTCTTGCAGCATCAGGAATAAGCCGGTAAGCGCTGATCTCAGCCAAACCGGGCTGAATCGGACCATCATGAGACTTCGCGACCTGCTCAGCGCCGACGTTGCCCTCGACGGGGCGGCGTCCGCTATTGCCGCGACGGGGATCGCCACCGACAGCCGTGCGGTGAAGCCGGGCGATGTGTTCTTTGCGCTCGCCGGCAGCAAGACCGACGGATCGAAATTCATCGCGCGGGCGATCGAGAAGGGCGCGGTCGCGATCGTCGCCGATCGCGCATCCGCGTCGAGTGTGCCGGTCATTGTAGTCACCAATCCGCGCCGCGCGCTGGCGCTGGCATCGGCCGCGTTCTTTGCGAAGCAGCCGGGGACGATTGCGGCCGTCACCGGCACAAGCGGCAAGACGTCGGTCGCCGCCTTCGTGCGGCAGATCTGGGAAAAGCTCGGGCATGCGTCGGCCAGCCTCGGCACCATCGGCATCGTCGCGCCGAAGCGCACGGTCTACGGATCGCTGACGACGCCGGACCCGATCGCGTTGCATCGCTCGCTCGCGGAGCTTGCGGACGAAGGCGTGACGCATCTCGCGCTCGAAGCGTCGTCACACGGCCTCGACCAGCATCGCCTCGACGGCGTGCGCGTCGCTGCCGGCGGCTTCACCAATCTCTCGCGCGACCACATGGATTATCATCCGACCGTCGAGCACTACCTCGGCGCGAAGCTGCGGCTGTTCAGCGATCTCGTCGCCGATGGCGGTGCAGCGGTGGTTGCCGCCGATCATGAGCATTCGGCAGCGGTGTGCGAAGTCGCGCGTAAGCGGGGCCTCAAGTTGATGACTGTCGGTCGCAACGGTGACGGCATTCGTCTCGCCGATGCGCAGGTCGATGGTTTCGCGCAGATTCTGAAGCTGAAGCACGGCGGCAAGGACTACAGCGTGCGTCTGCCGCTGGTCGGCGAATTCCAGATCGAGAACGCGCTGGTCGCGGCCGGCCTCGTGATCGGCACCGGCGGCGCTGCGGCCAAGGTGTTCGCGGCGCTCGAACAGCTCGAAGGCGCGCCGGGGCGGCTGGAGTTCATCGGCGAACGCAACGGCGCGCCGGTGTTTGTCGATTACGCGCACAAGCCCGATGCGTTGGAAAAGACGCTGGCGGCGCTGCGTCCTTATGCGACGCGCAAGCTCGTGGTCGTGTTCGGCGCGGGTGGCGACCGCGATGCCGGCAAGCGTCCGCTGATGGGCGATATCGCGGCGCGAGGCGCCGACAGCGTTATCGTCACCGACGACAATCCGCGCAGCGAGAATCCCGCTGCGATCCGCGCGGCAATCATGGCCGCGGCGCCGGGCGCGCGCGAGATCGGCGATCGTGCGGAAGCCATTCGCGCCGCCGTCGATGGATTGCAGGCGGGCGACGCGCTGGTCATTGCCGGCAAGGGACACGAGACCGGACAGATCGTCGGCGACAAGGTGTTGCCGTTCAGCGATCACGAAGCCGCGCAGGCGGCGCTGGGCGGAGGACGTAAATGACGCAGCCGCTCTGGACCGTTGCAGAGGTCGCGCGTGCGCTCGGCATTGTGGGCAGTTTTCCCGAAACGCCGATCGATGCGGTGACGCAGGACAGCCGCCTGGTGAAGCCGGGAATGCTGTTCGTGGCGCTGAGCGGTACGCCGAGCGGCGGCTTCATCTCGAGCTTCGCCAGCACGCGCGACGGCTGGGAGTTCGCCGCGAGTGCCGAGGCGTCCGGCGCGGTCGCGATGATCGTGCCGTATATGATTGCGGGCCTTAAAGTGCCGCAGCTTGTCGTCAAGGACACGCTGATCGATGGTCTGTGGACGCTGGCGCGCGCCGCGCGTGCGCGGTTCAGCGGTCCGGTGGTCGGCCTCACCGGCAGCGCCGGCAAGACCAGCGTCAAGGAATTCATCGGCGCTTACCCGGGCGCATTCGCGTCACCGGCGAGCTTCAACAATTTCTGGGGCGTGCCGCTGACGCTCTGCAACGCCGATCCGCGCGCGAGCGCGTGGGTGGTCGAGATGGGCATGAACCAGCCCAACGAAATTCGCCGCCTCAGCGAACTCGCCAAGCCGACGGTCGCGCTCGTCGTCAACGTCAAGCCGGTGCATCTGGAAAAGCTCGGCAGTCTCGATGCGATCCGCCGTGAGAAGGTGAGTATCGCGGAAGGATTGCCGCCGAACGGCACTCTGGTGCTGCCCAACGATGTCGACGCGCCGGAGTGGCGCGGCAAAGTCGTGCGCTTCGGTGAAGGCACGGAGACGCATGAGATCGGCCACACGCCGCACGGCGAAAGCTGGGATGTGAATGCGAGCGTGCGCGGCCAACGCGTGACGTTTTCGCTGACGCCCGGCGCGCCGCATCGCGTGCTGAATGCCTTAGCCGCGCTCGCCTCGGTCGATGCGGCGGGACTCGATCCGGCGGAGCTTGCGCAAAATCTCGCAGGCGTCGGCATCATGACCGGGCGCGGCGTCGAGCAGACGGTTGCCGGTATCACCGTGATCGACGACAGCTTCAACGGCAATCCGGCGAGCATGGCGGCGGCGCTCGACAGTCTCGTCGCGCGGCCGGTCTCGCGCGGCCGCCGTATCGCCATCCTCGGCGACATGCTCGAACTCGGTGCCGATGCACCGGCGTATCACAAAGAGATGGCGGGGCATCTCGAGGGCATCGACGCCGTCTATTGCGTTGGTCCGTTGATGCGAAACCTGCACGATCTGCTGCCGAAGGCGAAGAGCCTCGGCTGGAGCGAGGACCCGGTTGCGCTCGATCCGTCTCAGATCGCGCGGCTGTTGGCGGTGGGCGATGTCGTGGTCATCAAGGGCAGCAAGAAAATGTTCTGGGTGAACAAATTCGTGTCCCGCCTCGTGGCGGCCCTGCAGGCGGATGTCGCGGCGCAGCCATGATTTGGCTGTCAATGCAGGCAAATGACATTCACGGCTTTTCTCGGAAGCACGGGAAGGCTATGCCCAAGGGGCGGCTGCCGTCCGAATCGCGGCAGCAACCATTGCCGACGCGGCTGCTGGGCCTTGCCGATGAGGCCGTTTAGCGCGGCCGCGATATAGGACGACTACATGTTTTATTGGCTGCTCGAGACGATAGGCCCCATTCCGGTTCTCAACGTCTTCCGCTACATCACCTTCCGTACTGGCGGGGCGATGGTGACGGCGGCGCTGTTCGTCTTCATGTTCGGCCCGTGGATCATCGATCACCTGCGCCTGCGGCAGGGCAAGGGTCAGCCGATCCGCACCGACGGCCCGCAGTCGCACCTCGTCACCAAGAAAGGCACGCCCACCATGGGCGGCCTGATGATCCTCTCCGGCCTCGTCGTCTCGACGCTGTTGTGGGCGAACCCGCGCAATCCGTTCGTCTGGATCGTGCTCGCGGTGACGCTCGGCTTCGGCTTCGTCGGTTTCTATGACGACTATCTCAAGGTCACCAAGCAAACCCATGCCGGCTTCTCCGGCAAGACCCGGCTTGCGATCGAGGGCATCATCGCCGGCGCCGCCTGCTTCGCTTTCATCTGGCTCGGCCGCGATCCCTACGGCACGTCGCTGGTGATTCCGTTCCTGAAGGATGTCGCGATCAACCTCGGCTGGTTCTTCATCGTGTTCGGCGCGCTGGTGATCATCGGCGCGGGCAACGCAGTGAATCTCACCGACGGCCTCGACGGCCTCGCCATCGTGCCGGTGATGATCGCGTCCGCAAGCTTCGGCATGATCGCGTATCTCGTCGGCAACGCGGTGTTCTCCGACTATCTGCAGATTCATTATGTCGCCGGCACGGGTGAACTCGCGGTGCTATGTGGCGCGGTGCTCGGCGCCGGTCTCGGCTTCCTCTGGTTCAACGCGCCGCCGGCATCGATCTTCATGGGCGACACCGGCTCGCTCGCGCTCGGCGGCATGCTCGGCGCGATCGCGGTCGCGACCAAGCACGAGATCGTGCTCGCTGTGATCGGCGGCCTGTTCGTGCTGGAAGCGGTGTCGGTGATCGTGCAGGTGGTCTCGTTCAAGCTCACCGGCAAGCGCATCTTCAAGATGGCGCCGATCCATCACCACTTCGAGCAGCTCGGCTGGACCGAACCGCAGATCGTGATCCGCTTCTGGATCATCTCGGTCATGCTGGCACTCGCCGGACTGTCGACCCTGAAGCTGCGCTGATGATTCCTGTCACCTCCTTTGCGGGCAAGACCGTTGCCGTGTTCGGGCTCGGCGGCTCGGGGCTTGCGAGCTGCCACGCACTGAAGGTGGGCGGCGCGGAGGTGGTGGCGAGCGACGACAACGCGGCAAGTCTTGCGGATGCCGCCGCCAAGGGCTTCGTCACCGCCGATCTGCGCACGGTGTCGTGGGCGAATTTTTCCGCGCTGGTGCTGACACCCGGTGTGCCGCTGACTCATCCGGTGCCGCACTGGACGGTGCTGAAGGCGCGCGAGGCGGGCGTCGAAGTCATCGGCGACATAGAGCTGTTCTGCCGCGAGCGGCGGCGGCATGCGCCGGATGCGCATTTCGTCGCGATCACCGGCACCAACGGCAAGTCGACCACGACGGCGCTGGTCGCGCATCTGATGCGCGAGGCCAGGCACGACGTGCAAATGGGCGGCAACATCGGCACCGCCATTCTCTCGCTGGAGCCGCCGCGCGCCGGCCGCGTGCACGTGATCGAGATGTCGTCGTATCAAATCGACCTCACGCCCTCGCTCGATCCGTCGGTCGGCATCCTGCTCAACGTCAGCGAGGATCACATCGATCGCCACGGCACGCTCGCGCACTACGCTGCGGTGAAGGAGCGGCTGGTCGCGTCGGTCCAGGCGAGCGGCACGTCGGTCGTCGGCGTCGACGATCAGTGGTGCCAGGCAATCGCCGATCGCGTCGAGAATGCAGGGAAGCGCACGGTGCGCATCTCGGTGAGGCGTCCGCTCGCCGACGGCCTCTATTTCGAGCGCGAAACGATCTGGCGCGCGGCCGGTGGCGCGCGCACCGAAATCGCCAAGGTCGGCGGCATCGGTTCGCTGCGCGGCGCGCACAATGGGCAGAATGCAGCGGCCGCCGTTGCGGCCGGTCTCGCGATGGGTGTCGCGCCGGATGTGCTGCAGCAGGGGCTGCGCAGCTTCCCCGGGCTCGCGCATCGCATGGAGCAGGTCGGCAAGCAGGGCGCGACCCTCTTCGTGAACGACTCCAAGGGCACGAATGCGGACGCAGCCGCGCGTGCGCTGTCGTCGTTCAACGACATCTTCTGGATCGCGGGCGGCAAGCCGAAGACCGGCGGCATCACCAGCCTCGCCGAATTCTTCCCGCGCATCCGCAAAGCGTATCTGATCGGCGAGGCGGCGCAGGAGTTTGCCGCGACGCTGGCCCAGGCGCCGCAGCCGGTGCCGTATGAGATCAGCGGCACCATGGATGTGGCCGTCGCAAGCGCCGCGCGCGACGCCGCGGCATCGAGCCTGCACGACCCGGTGGTGCTGCTGTCGCCGGCCTGCGCGTCGTTCGACCAGTATCGCAACTTCGAGATTCGCGGCGCCAGGTTCCGCGACCTCGTGCTGGCGCTGCCGGGCGCCAAGCCGATGTGACGAACCTTGCTCCGGGCGCAGCGCGGCATGAAATGACGCGCTGCTGAACCGGGGCCATACCACCCAACCGAATCTGGAACGGTCCCGGCTCTGCGAAGCAGCCGTTGCACGCTGCATCGCGTCCGGGACAAGCAAAAATTTGATTCAAAATCTTAACGATACGTAAACCATGATGGTGGACCACTAGGGTATTGGATCGCACCCTCAGGATCGCCCCAGGATTCGTAATGATTTCCCGCGAACGCCGCACACCGCTCAGTGAATGGTGGTGGACCCTCGACAAGCTGTTGCTCGCGGCGGTGCTGACCCTGATGGTCGCCGGCATCATCCTGTCGCTCGCGGCAAGCCCGCCGGTGGCCTCGCGCATCGGCCTCGATCCGTTTCATTTCTTCAACCGGCACGTCGTCTTCATCGTGCCGTCGTTCTTTGTGCTGATCGCGACATCGTTCCTGTCGCCGCAACACATCCGGCGCATGGCGCTGATCGTGTTCGTCATCAGCCTGATCCTGATCGTTGCGACATTGCTGTTCGGCCCCGAGGTGAAGGGCTCGCGCCGCTGGATCACCATTCTCGGCATCAACATTCAGGCGTCCGAAATCGCCAAGCCGGCGTTCGTCGTCGTCGTGTCCTGGCTGTTTGCGGAATCCGCGCGGCGTCCGGAGATGCCGGCGACGTCGCTGTCGCTCATCGCGCTGCTGACGCTTGTGGGTCTTCTCGTTGCCGAACCCGACTTCGGTCAGACCATGCTGGTGCTGATGGTGTGGGGCGCGCTGTTCTTCATGGCCGGCATGCGCATGATCTGGGTGTTTGGGCTTGCAGGCGCAGCTGGCGCCGGTCTGTTCAGCGCCTATCTGTTCGTTCCGCACGTCGCGCGGCGCATCAAGCGGTTCATGGATCCGGCTTCGGGCGACACGTTTCAGGTCGACATGGCGATGGAATCCTTCGCGCATGGCGGCTGGTTCGGTCAGGGGCCAGGCGAGGGTACGGTGAAGCGCATTCTTCCCGACAGCCACACCGACTTCGTGTTCGCGGTCGCCGCCGAAGAGTTCGGCATCATCCTCTGTCTGATCCTGCTGTCGCTGTTCGCGTTCGTCGTGATCCGCTCGCTGATGCGCGCGTACAAGACCGAAGACCTGTTCGTCCGCTTCGCCGCATCGGGGCTCGCGATCATGTTCGGTGTGCAGGCGGCGATCAACATGGCGGTGAACTTGCATCTCATTCCGGCGAAGGGCATGACCCTGCCGTTCATTTCCTACGGCGGCTCCTCGATGATTTCGCTGGCGTATGGCGTCGGCATGCTGCTGGCCTTGACACGGCAGGCCCCTGGCGCCGACATCGTGGCGTACAACGAGCGCAGGGCGCAGAGCTTCGCCTGACGCGCGATCCTTCAGCGGCAGGCACGATGGCTGATCAACCTCTCATTCTTCTCGCGGCGGGCGGTACCGGCGGACATCTGTTTCCGGCGGAAGCGCTGGGCGCGGTGCTGATGCAGCGCGGCTATCGCGTGCGGCTCGTCACCGACGATCGCGCCGCTCGCTACAGCGGATTGTTCTCCGAAGGCATGATGGACGTGGTGCCGAGCGAGACGCTGCGCGCGCGCAACCCATGGGCGATCGCGAAGACCGTGGTGATGCTGGGTGTCGGCACGGCGATGGCGTTCAATCTGATGCGCAGGCTGAAACCTGCGGCCATCGTCGGCTTCGGCGGTTATCCGACATTGCCGCCGGTGATTGCGGCGCGACTCGCGGGTGTGCCGGCGATCATTCACGACGCCAACGCGGTGCTCGGCCGCGCCAACCGTTTTCTCAGCCGCCGCGTCACCGCGATTGCGACGTCGTTGCCTGGCGCGCTCGACCGCGATCCTGATCTCGCGAACAAGGCGACGATGACGGGCACGCCGATGCGGCCTGCGATTCTCGCGGCGGCGGCGGTGCCATATGCGGCGCCGGAACGCGACGGACAACTTCGCCTGCTTGTCGTCGGCGGCAGCCAAGGCGCGCGCATCATGGCGGATATCGTTCCGCCGGCGATCGAGAAAATGTCGCCGGAACTGTGGAGCCGTCTGCTGCTCGTGCAGCAGGTGCGCGAGGAAGACATGGCGCGGGTGCGCGCGGTCTACGATCGGCTTGGCTTGAAGGCCGAACTGAATCCGTTTTTCCCGGATCTGCCGGCGCGGCTGGCGGCGAGCCATCTCGTCGTCTCGCGCTCGGGTGCGGGGACTGTTGCCGAACTTGCGGCAATGGGCCGCCCGTCGATCCTCGTGCCGCTGCCGGGCGCGATCGATCAGGACCAGATGGCCAACGCCGGCGTGCTGGACAAAGCGGGCGGCGGCATCCGCATTCCGCAGACCGAGTTCACGCCGGAGCGGCTGGCGGCGGAGATCACAACGCTAGCAAGCGAGCCGCAACGGCTCGCCGAGATGGCCGCGAAAGCGCGCGCCGCCGGTGCGCTCGACGCGGCCGAGCGGCTGGCCGATCTGGTCGTCAAAGTGGCCCGAATCTAGGCCATCTCTACGAAAAATGCCCTTGTCACGCCGTGCCGAAGCAAGGCATCCAGTAACGGCAACAACAAGGACACATCGATGAGACTGCCGAGCAAGATCGGCCCCATTCACTTCGTCGGCATCGGCGGCATCGGCATGAGCGGCATCGCCGAGGTGCTGTGCAATCTCGGTTACACCGTGCAGGGCTCGGACGCCTCGGAAAGCGCCAACGTCACGCGCCTGCGTGAGAAGGGCATCACCATCAACGTTGGCCATCGCGCGGAGAACGTCTCGGGCGCCGACGTGCTGGTGGTCTCGACGGCGATCAAGCGCGACAATCCGGAACTGCTCGCGGCGCGCGCGCAGCGCATCCCGGTGGTGCGCCGCGCGGAAATGCTCGCCGAACTGATGCGGCTGAAGAGCTGCGTCGCCATTGCCGGCACGCACGGCAAGACCACGACGACCTCGATGGTCGCGACCCTGCTCGATGCGGGCAACCTCGATCCGACGGTTATCAACGGCGGCATCATCAATGCCTATGGCACCAACGCGCGCCTCGGCGCCGGCGACTGGATGGTGGTGGAGGCCGACGAGAGCGACGGCACGTTCCTGAAGCTGCCGGCTGATGTCGCCATCGTCACCAACGTCGATCCCGAACATCTCGATCACTTCAAGACGTTCGACGCCGTGCAGGAAGCGTTCCGCAATTTCGTCGAGAGCGTGCCGTTTTACGGCTTCGCGGTGATGTGCATCGATCATCCGGTGGTGCAGTCGCTGGTCGGCAAGATCGAGGACCGCCGCATCATCACCTATGGCGAGAACCCGCAAGCCGACGCGCGGCTGCTCGATCTGAAAGCGGCGAACGGCGGCTCGCAATTCAGCGTCTCTTTCCGCGACCGCAAGGCCGGCACCTCGCACGAAATCCGCGACCTCGTGCTGCCGATGCCGGGACGCCACAACGCCTCGAACGCGACGGCGGCGATCGCGGTCGCGCATGAGCTCGGCATGTCGGACGACGCGATCCGCAAGGCGCTCGCTGGCTTCGGCGGCGTCAAGCGGCGTTTCACCCGCACCGGCGAGTGGAACGGTGCAACGATCATCGACGACTACGGGCATCATCCGGTTGAGATCGCGGCCGTGCTGAAGGCCGCGCGCGACTCGACGAACGGCAAGGTGATCGCCGTGGTGCAGCCGCATCGCTACACGCGCCTGCAATCGCTGTTCGAGGAGTTCTGCACCTGCTTCAACGATGCGGACGCGGTCATCGTCGCCGACGTTTATCCGGCGGGCGAAGCGCCGATCCTCGGTATCGACCGCGACAACTTCGTGCTCGGCCTGCGCGCGCACGGCCACCGTGAGGTCATTCCGCTGCAGAATTCGCAGGCACTCGCCGGTGTCGTGCATGGTCTCGCCAAGAAGGGCGACTATGTCGTGTGCCTTGGCGCCGGCAACATCACGCAATGGGCGTATGCGTTGCCGAACGAACTGAAGGCGCTGGGGTAGGCGGCTTGGCTTTTCCCGACATCAGCGGCGTTCTGAAAGCGGCGATGCCGCAGTTGCGCGGCCGCTTGCTCGCGAACGAGATGCTCGCTCCGCTGACATGGTTTCGCGTCGGCGGCCCGGCGCAGATCCTGTTCACGCCGGCGGATGCGGACGACCTCGCGTATTTCCTCTCGAAGTTGCCGAACGACATCAGCGTCTACACGGTCGGCGTCGGCTCGAACCTGATCGTGCGCGACGGCGGTATGCCGGGCGTGGTGATCCGTCTGTCGCCGCGCGGTTTTGGCGAAGTGACGGCCGAAGGTGACACGGTGCGCGCGGGCACGGCCGCGCTCGACAAACGCGTGGCGGAAGTCGCGGCGCAGGCCGGGATCGGCGGGATGGAATTTCTGTTCGGCATTCCGGGCTCGATCGGCGGCGCGCTGCGCATGAATGCCGGCGCCAACGGTGGCGAGACCAAGGACGTGCTCGTTGAGGCGCATGGTGTGACGCGCAAGGGTGACAAGATCACGCTTAGCAACGCCGACATGAAGTTCGTGTACCGCAGCCACGGCGTCGACGAGAGCATCATCTTCACCCAGGCGGTGTTTCGCGGGAAGCTCACCGATCAGGAGGCGATCCGCACGCGCATGGCGGAAGTGCAGAACCATCGCGAGACGGCGCAGCCGATCCGCGAGAAGACCGGCGGCTCGACATTCAAGAACCCGCCCGGTCATAGCGCCTGGAAACTCGTCGATGCCGCGGGCTGCCGTGGCTTCCGCGTCGGCGGCGCGCAGGTCTCGGAAATGCACTGCAACTTCCTGATCAACACCGGCGACGCCACCGCGCACGACATCGAGACGCTGGGCGAAACGGTGCGCAAGCGCGTGATGGAAAATTCGGGTATTGATCTGCACTGGGAAATCAAACGGATCGGGATTGCGTAGCGAGGTTTCCCTCTCCCCTTGTGGGAGAGGGTGGATCGAACAAGCGAAGCGAGTTCGAGCCGGGTGAGGGGTCCGGCGAGACTCAAGATTACCCCTCACCCGCCTTCGATGCTTCGCATCTCAGGCACCCTCTCCCACAAGGGGAGAGGGAAACAAGGATCGACATGTCTCAGCGCATCACCATTCTCTTCGGCGGTTCGAACAAGGAGCGTCTCGTGTCGGTCGCGACCGCGCAGTCGCTGAACGATGCACTGCCGGAGGCCGATCTCTGGTTCTGGGATGCCGACGACACAGTGTACGAGACGGATACGAAGACACTTCAGGCGCACGCGCGCCCGTTCGAGGATGCGTACAAGCCCGGCTCGCGCAGCCTCGGCAAGGTGCCGCAGGCGCTCGACAAGGCGAGGGCCGAGAACCGCACGCTCGTGCTCGGCCTGCATGGCGGCACGGCGGAGAACGGCGAACTGCAGACGCTGTGCGAAATGCGCGGCGTGCCGTTCACAGGCTCCGGCTCGGCATCGTCGCATCTCGCCTTCGACAAGATCGCGGCGAAGCATTTTGCCGCGCTTGCCGGCGTACGCATCACCAGCAGCGTCGCGCTCCAAGATATCGATGCGGCCTTCGCGGCACACGGCAGCCTGATCGCCAAGCCTGTACGCGACGGATCGAGCTACGGACTCCTGTTCGTGCACGCGAAGCAGGATATCGCCGCGGTGCGCGAAGCCGCAAAGACCGAGGACTATCTGATCGAGCCGTTCATCAAGGGTACCGAGGCGACGTGCGCCGTGCTCGAACAGGCGGATGGTTCGCTGATCGCGCTGCCGCCGATCGAGATCATCGCCGAGGACGGCAGCTTCGATTACACGGCGAAGTATCTCCTGAAGTCGACGCAGGAGATTTGCCCGGGACGATTCTCAGCCGAGGTGACGGCGCAGATTCAGGATCAGGCGGTGCGTGCGCACCGCGCATTGTCGTGCACCGGCTATTCGCGCTCGGATTTCATCGTCTCGCCGAAGGGTACGATCTATCTCGAGACCAATACGCTGCCCGGTCTGACCAAGGCGTCGCTGTATCCGAAGGCTCTTAAGGCGCACGGGATCGAATTCGTCGATTTCCTCCGCGGACAGATCGCGCTGGCGGAGCGACGAACCAAGGCCGCGGTTCGCGCCTAAGAGCCTGGGCTCAAACGACAAACCCTTCCTCCTGCGCATTAAAACAGCACCTGCGCGGGTTGCCTTTACCAATTGTTTACCAGGACATCCGAAGGTTAACGCTGGCGGCGCATCGTGCGCTTGGCTGCCGGGGCATGCGCCATTGCGGACATCAACCCAGCCGACATCACCTGCGCCGGAGCCCGTGTTTCAGGCGGGCATCACGTGTAACGAGCTCGTGCAATGGATGGTGGAGGACGCCTCGCTCGATCGCTGACGACGCGACGGCCCCGTTCGAATCCGAAGCCGGCCGCCGATTTCGGCGGGCGGCTTTTGCCTGCGCGTTCGTCCGCTCGTTCGCGTCATGAGATGTCGCAGCTGCCGCTGCGCGACGATTCCACGCCGAAACTGATCTTGCAGATCGAGCGCCGTTTGCCGCGCCGCTTCGGCATTGCCGCGACCGTCGCGCTGCTGATCGGCACCCTCGGTTTCGGCGTGATCAAAGGCGGCCATCTTGCGAAGGTCAACGAGGCGCTGAGCGACACCCGCAATGCCTTCGCCAATGCCGCCGGTTTCCGAATTACCTCACTGTCGATCAACGGCCGCAAGCAGCTCTCGCAGGAAGAAGTTCTGGCGATCGGCGGCGTCAACGGCCGCTCCTCGCTGCTGTTCCTCAATGCCGCCGACGTGCGTGACAAGCTGAAGGCAAGCCCGTGGATCGCGGACGCCACCGTGCTCAAGCTCTATCCGGGCCGGCTGTCGATCGAAATCAAGGAACGCAAGGCGTTCGCGCTCTGGCAGCAGGGCGGCCGCATGTCGGTGATTGCCGAGGACGGTGCGGTGCTTGAGCCGTTCGTCGCCAGCCGCTTCACCAATCTGCCGCTCGTCGTCGGCAAGGGCGCCCAGACGCACGCCCGCGATTTCCTCGCGCTGCTCGCGCAGTATCCGCAGATCAAGCCGGACGTGAAGGCGGTCATCTATGTCGGCGAGCGCCGCTGGAACCTGCGCATGAACTCCGGTCTCGACATTCGTCTGCCCGAGCATGGCGTCGCCAACGCGCTCACGACGCTGACCAAGCTCGACAAGGAAGAGAAGCTCTTGTCGCGCGACATCACCGCGATCGACATGCGTCTGCCGGACCGGCTGACCGTGCGTCTCTCGGAAGAAGCGGGCAAGGCGCGCGACGAGCTGTTCAAGAAATCCAAGCGCAAGGGGACCGACGCATGAGCGGCCGCGAGCGCATTCAAGTTCCGAAGCCCCGTGGGGCGATGTCGCACAAGCGCACGGCGCTGGTGGCGGCGCTCGACATCGGCTCCAGCAAGATCGCCTGCATGATCGCGCGCATGAAGCCGTGCGCGCCGAGCGACGCGTTGCGCGGCCGCACCCATGCGATCGAACTCATCGGCTACAGCCAGATCCAGTCGCGCGGCGTCAAGGCCGGCGCGGTGGTCGACCTCAATGCCTGCGAACAGGCCGTCCGTCAGGCGGTGGCGCTGGCGGAGCGGATGGCGAACGTCCGCGTCGAATCGGTTCTGCTGTCCCTGTCGGCCGGCCGCCTGCATGGCCAGCTCATCGAAGCCGCGGCCGATGTGCATGGCTCGACGGTGTCACAATCGGATGTGGTGCGGATCACCTCGACCGGCATGCATCACGCGACGCCGGCTGGCCGCTCCGCGCTGCACGTGCTTCCGGTCAGCTATTCGCTCGACGGCGTGAAGGGCATCCGCGATCCGCGCGGCATGGTTGCCCGCCAATTCGGTGTGGATATGAATGTCGTCACGGCCGAAGCGACCGCGGCGAAGAATCTCATGCTCGTCGTGCAGCGTTGTCATCTCGACATCGAGGCGATGGCGGCGTCGCCTTATGTCGCGGGTCTTGCGGTTCTGACCGATGACGACACCGATGTCGGTGCCGCCGTGGTCGATCTCGGCGCCGGTACGACGACGATTGCCGCGTTTTCGGGTGGCCGTTTCGTTCATGCGAGCGGATTTGCGCTCGGCGGGCAACACATCACCATGGATTTAGCGCGCGGCATCGGCGCCTGCATTGCAGATGCGGAGCGAATCAAGACCTTATACGGCACCGTGCTTGCCGGCGGGTCGGATGCGCGCGAGATGATGCAGATTCCAGCCGCAAGCGATGACGAGCGGGATGCGCCGCACCTCGTATCCCGCGCGACGGTGACAAACATCATCCGGCAACGCGCCGAGGAGATTTTTGAGATGGTCAGGGACCGCCTCGCCGACTCCCCCTTTGCCGCAGAGCCGAGGGCAGGGGTCGTGCTGACCGGTGGCGGTTCGCAACTGACCGGCCTTCCCGAACTCGCAAGCCAGATTCTCGGACGCAACGTGCGCGTCGGCCGCCCGCTCGGCTTCGGCCGGCTGCCCGCCGAAGCCAAGAGCGCGTCCTTTGCGGTGCCGGCCGGCCTTCTGGTCTATCCGCAATTCGTCCATCTCGAACATATCGAACCGCGGCATACGCGGCAGTTGAAGACAGGGACCGGCGGCTATTTCGGCAAAGTCGGACAATGGCTGCGGGAGGGCTTCTGATGAAGATCGCCCGCCGACATCGTTCATTTCCATCAACGCTCACCGGCGGATCGCCGGCAGCACCGTGACACGCGCCCGCGCGATCGAGAGGCTCTCATGACCATCAATCTCAATGTTCCCGACATTCGCGAGCTGAAGCCGCGCATCACTGTGTTCGGCGTCGGCGGCGCGGGCGGCAATGCCGTCAACAACATGATCAGCGCAGGCCTGCAGGGTGTCGACTTCGTCGTCGCCAACACCGACGCGCAGGCGCTGACGATGTCCAAGGCCGAGCGCATCATCCAGATGGGCACGCAGGTCACCCAGGGCCTCGGCGCAGGTTCGCAGCCGGATGTTGGCGCGGCCGCGGCGCAGGAAGTCATCGACGAAATCCGCGACCATCTCTCGGGCGCGAACATGGTGTTTGTCACCGCCGGTATGGGCGGCGGCACCGGCACTGGCGCCGCTCCGGTCATCGCCAAGACCGCACGCGAGATGGGCATCCTCACCGTCGGCGTCGTCACCAAGCCGTTCCACTTCGAAGGCCAGCGCCGCATGCGCACGGCCGAATCCGGCATCAGCGAGCTGCACAAGGTCGTCGATACGCTGCTGATTATCCCGAACCAGAACCTGTTCCGGGTCGCCAACGAGAAGACCACCTTCGCCGACGCCTTCGCGATGGCCGACCAGGTGCTCTACTCGGGCGTTGCCTGCATCACCGACCTGATGGTCAAGGAAGGCCTCATCAACCTCGACTTCGCCGACGTCCGCGCGGTGATGAAGGAGATGGGCAAGGCGATGATGGGCACCGGCGAAGCATCGGGCGAGAAGCGCGCTCTGACCGCGGCGGAAGCCGCGATCGCCAACCCGCTGATCGACGACTCGTCGATGAAGGGTGCACGCGGCCTGCTGATCTCGATAACCGGCGGTAAGGACCTCACGCTGTTCGAAGTCGACGAAGCCGCGACCCGCATCCGCGAGGAAGTCGATCAGGACGCCAACATCATCGTCGGCGCGACCTTCGACGAGTCCCTCGACGGCATCATCCGCGTGTCGGTGGTCGCCACCGGTATCGAACAGGCCGTGATTGCGCGCCAGAGCCACACCTCAGCCGCACCGGTGTCCGCCATCGGCGGTTCGCCGGACACGCGTCTGGCCGATCTCACCGCGCGCCTGAAGGCCGACAACCAGCGTCTCGCCGAGCGTGCCGCTTCGGCCGGCGCGAAGGTTGACGCTCCGAAGGCCGCTCCGGCTGCGCCGCCGCGCATGTCGGCCGATAAGGTCGAACGCGCTGCGCTGGCCGCGATTGCCGCTGCTGTCGCCCCTGAAATCAACGCGGCGCCGCCGGCGCAAGTCGAAACCGGAACCTACGGCGATGTCACTGTGCGTCCGATTTCGCAGCCGAAGCCTTCGCTGTTCCCGGAAACCGAAGCGGTGTCGTTCGACATGAAGGACGCGCACGTGCCGGACACGTTCATTCCGCCGATCGCGGAGCGCGCGCCGGTGAAGGCGCCGCGCATGCCGAAGTTCGACGAACTGCCGCTGCCGGCGCAGAACCAGATCCGCCAGGCGCACGGCGAAGTGGCTGAAGAGCCGCAGAAGACCCGCCTGTCGTTGCTGCAGCGTCTCGCCAATGTCGGCCTCGGCCGCCGTGACGAGGAAACGGAAGCGCCGATCGCCGCTCGCGCGGAAGGTCCTCCGATGATGCAGATGCCGCCGTTGCCGGAGCGCAAGCCGCAGAAGCCGATGCCGTCGTTCACGGAGCCGGTGTCCGAATACGCCAAGCGTCCGGCGCCGCAGGGCCTTGATTCGCATGGCCGAACCGCTCCGGTCGCCCCAGCGGCAGGTGACGACCACCTGGATATCCCGGCCTTCCTGCGCCGTCAGGCGAACTGACGGATTGTTACAGACCTCGGTCTGGCGACGTCCCGGCGGTCTCCGCCGGGACGTTTTCTTTTTGGAATGCTTCGAAGCACGTCGGTAGATGTAAGCTATTGTAATTGTTTAATTTATGACCTCGCGCCGAAAGCTTGCCAGGGCCGCCTGAATCGGGTTACCGCGAGGCACGAATGCGGCAGGTTTGGGGTAACAATCGGTAAACAAGCGTGAGTGGCCAATCGGGCTTTAATCGCTATGGTTTGCCCGTCTCCGGCCAGCGGCTGGGGGCGACTTTGGGGACTTCAGACGGAATTTCGAGACGGATTTCGGCCTTGGTTGGCCGAGTGGTTTGGCCACCCGGATCCGGTTTCGTGTGAGGTTAGTCGAGTGGGCAGTTCGAGCATGAAATTCAGCCGGCAAACAACGCTGCGCTCGTCGGTCTCGGTGACCGGCGTCGGCGTCCATTCCGGTGCTCCTGCGACTCTCGTTCTTGGACCTGCTTCCGTGGATGCAGGTTATATTTTTGTCCGCACCAGTGCAGACGGCGCCGACCGCGAAGTGCAGGCGCTCGCCGATGCGGTGATCGCCACCGAATTCGCCACTGTTCTGGGCGACCGCGAAGGTCCGCTGGTCTCGACCGCCGAGCATGTGCTCGCCGCGCTGCGTGGCCTCGGCATCGACAACGCCACCATCGAAGTCGACGGCCCGGAAGTGCCGATCATGGACGGCAGCGCTGCGCCGTTCGTTGCCGCGATCGAGCGCGCCGGAATCGTGCAGCAGGCTGCGCCGCGCCGTTTCCTTGAAGTTTTGAAGCCGGTGAAGGTCGTGATCGGCCAGTCGGTCGGCGAACTGCTGCCGCATGCCGGTGGTTTCCGCGCCGAAGTCGACATCGATTTCGATCACCCGATGATCGGCCGCCAGAGCTACGTGCTCGATCTGACTCCGCAGAATTTCCGCCGCGATATCGCGCGCGCCCGCACCTTCGGCTACATGAACGATGTCGCCAAGCTCTGGAGCGCCGGTTACGCGCTCGGCGCCTCGTTCGAGAATTCGGTCGTGTTCGACGAGACGCGCATCCTCAACACCGAGGGCCTGCGCTACGCCGACGAGTGCGTCCGCCACAAGGTGCTCGACGTGGTCGGCGACCTCGCGCTCGCTGGAATGCCGCTGATCGGCCTCTACCGCTCGACCCGTGGCGGTCACAAGCTGAACCACGCTGTGCTTACGGCGCTTCTGTCCGATCGCAGCGCCTGGCGCGTGGTTGAGGGCGAAACGGTTCGCCGCCGCGGTCACGCCGAGGTTGTTGGCGGCATGGTGGCCCCGGCCTACGGCCCGGACGTGTCCTAAAGGGCAACCCCTCAGGACAATGTGAGTCTGATCTGATTGCAGGCCGCGCATCGCGCGGCTTTTTCGTTTCGGTTTAGCCGCTTGGCTTGGGTCCCGCCCGGTAACCACGTCCGGAAAGGATTGCGGCAAACCGCCTTAAATCAGGCGAAATGTCAGCATATCCGGTTGGTTATCGTATGTCGGTCGGCTAAAAAGGCGGTGCCTGAGGGTACGGCCCTGTCGGCGTGACAGGGGTTTGTTGGTGGGGATCAGCCCGCGGCCGTTTGACGGCCATACAAGTATGCAGGGCTGACGATAGTGGGTTTCGGCCAGAAGATGACGATCCGTTCTTCCGTCCCGGTTGTTCAGGTTGCCCGCTCGCTGCGGCTCGCCGCGAGCCTTGCCGTGCTGGCACTGCCGCTCGGCGCATGCGGCACCGGCGCGGTGTTCGACAAGTTCTTCAGCAAGGAAGAAGCGTTCGTCGATGAACCGGCGGACAAGCTCTACAATGAGGGCTTGTTCCTGATGAACAACAAGAAGGACATCAAGGCGGCGGTCAAGAAGTTCGACGAAGTCGACCGCCAGCACCCTTACACGGACACGGCCCGCAGATCGCTGCTGCTCTCGGCCTATGCCAATTACGAAGCGGGCGACTACGACGCCTGCATCGGCGCGGCGACGCGTTACGTCACGCTGCATCCGGCGAGCCCCGATTCGGCCTATGCGCAGTACCTGATTGCGGCGTCCCACTACGACCAGATCCCGGATATCACCCGCGACCAGGGCCGCACCGAGAGGGCGATCTCCTCGCTGGAAGAGGTGGTGCGCAAGTATCCGTCGTCGGAATATGCCGGTGCGGCGAAGAAGAAGCTCGAAGGCGCGAAGGATCAGCTCGCCGGCCGCGAGATGAACGTCGGCCGTTACTATCTCGAGCGCCGCGACTACACCGGCGCGATCAACCGCTTCAAGACGGTGGTGACGCAGTATCAGACTACGCGTCACGTGGAAGAGGCGCTGGCGCGCCTGACCGAGGGCTACATGGCCATCGGCATCATCGACGAAGCGTCGACCGCCGCCGCCGTGCTCGGCCATAACTTTCCGGACAGCCGCTGGTACAAGGACGCCTACAATCTTGTGAAATCCGGCGGCCGCGAGCCGACGGAAAACAAGGGCTCCTACATAAGCCGCGCCTTCAAGCGGGTCGGCCTCGGCTGATCGCCCGGGTCCTTTCAGCACCGCACTGACGTGTTGATGCCGCCGTTTGCGGCGCGTCTGTAGCCTCCTATTTTGATCCCGAACGCGGTAGAAAAGGTCAGCGGATTCCGGAACTCCGGCGTCGCTACTGCCACCTCCGTGCACTCCGACCCGGGACACTGCTTTTCATGCTTGCGCGTCTTTCGATCCGCGACATCGTCCTGATCGAGCGGCTCGATATCGAGTTCGCCCGCGGGCTTGCGGTGCTGACCGGCGAAACCGGCGCGGGCAAGTCGATCCTGCTGGATGCCTTTGCGCTTGCGCTCGGCGGCCGCGGCGATGCGGCGCTGGTGCGGCAGGGCGTGGAGCAGGGGCAAGTGACGGCGGCGTTCGATGTTCCCAAGCGGCATCCGGCGCTGGCGATCCTGACCGCCAACGGCCTCGACGACAATTGTTCTGGAAGTATTTGCGAGATGATCCTGCGCCGCGTGCAGCTCGCCGACGGCCGCACCCGCGCCTTCGTCAACGATCAGCCGGTCAGCGTGCAGACGCTCAAGGCCATCGGTGCGGCGCTGGTCGAAATCCACGGCCAGCACGATGAGCGGGCGCTGGTCGATGCGACGACGCATCGCCGTCTGCTCGATGCCTTCGCCGGGCTCGACAAGGACGTCACTGCGATCGAGGAATTGTGGGAGACGCGGCGCACCGCGCGTGCGGCGCTCGACACTCACCGCGAGGCGATGGATCGCGCAGCCCGCGAGGCCGACTACCTGCGCCACGCCTCTGATGAATTGAAGGCGCTGAAGCCGCAGGACGGCGAGGAGACGACGCTCGCCGCGCGCCGCACCGTGATGATGCAGGGCGAGAAGATCGCCGAGGATCTGCGCGAGGCGCAGGCGGCGGTGTCCGGCCCGCAATCGCCGGTGTCGGCGCTGGCTGCGGCCGTGCGACGGCTGGAGCGCCGCGCGGCCAACTCGCCCGAGCTGATCGAGCCCGCGGTGAAGGCGCTCGACACGGCGCTGACTGCGCTCGACGAGGCCGATCAGCATCTCAACGCCGCGCTCGTCGCCGCCGACTTCGATCCGCTCGAACTCGAACGCATCGAGGAGCGGCTGTTCGCGCTCCGCGCCGCCTCGCGCAAGTATTCGACGCCGGTCGATGGCCTCGCCACGCTGGCGCAGAAGTATGCGAACGACGTGAAGCTGATCGATGCCGGTGCCGAGCAATTGAAGGCGCTGGAAAAGGCGGTCGGCGAGGCGGACAAGACGTATGCGGCGGCGGCCGAAAAGCTGTCGGCGGCGCGCGCCAAGTCGTCGGACAAGTTGAACAAGGCCGTGAACAGCGAGCTCGCACCGCTGAAACTCGAACGCGCAAAATTCCAGACCCAGGTCGAGAGCGATCCGGCATCGCCCGGCCCGCAGGGCTTCGACCGCGTCGAGTTCTGGGTGCAGACCAATCCGGGCACCAAGCCGGGGCCGATGATGAAGGTGGCGTCCGGTGGCGAACTCTCACGCTTCCTGCTCGCGCTCAAGGTCGTGCTGTCCGACAAGGGCTCGGCGCCGACGTTGGTGTTCGACGAAATCGATACGGGCGTGGGGGGTGCAGTTGCGGATGCTATCGGCGCGCGGTTGGCGCGGCTTGCCGGCAAGGTACAGGTGATGGCGGTGACGCATGCGCCGCAGGTTGCGGCGCGCGCGGACCAGCATCTCCTCATTTCGAAGGACGCGCTCGACAAGGGCAAGCGCGTTGCGACGCGCGTGGCGGCGCTGGCCGCCGATCACCGCCGCGAGGAAATCGCGCGCATGCTCGCCGGCGCCGAGATCACCGCCGAAGCGCGGGCGGCGGCGGACCGGCTGATCAAGGCGGCGAGCTGAGCGCATGCCTGCGAAAGCAACAAAGAAGCTCGTGGACGTCGCCACGCTCACCAAGGCACAAGCCAAGGTCGAGCTGATGCGGCTCGCGCTCGAAATCGAGAAGCACAACGAGAGCTATTACAACAAGGATGCGCCGACGGTGTCGGACGCGGCCTACGACGCGCTGCGCCAGCGCAACGATGCCATCGAAGCGCGCTTTCCCGATCTCGTCTCCGGCGAATCGCCGTCGCAAAAAGTCGGCGCGGCACCGTCCGGCCGCTTCGCCAAGATCACGCATTCGGTGCCGATGCTCTCGCTCGGCAACGCGTTCACCGACGAGGACGTGACGGATTTTGTGGATCGGGTGCGGCGCTTCCTCAAACTTCCTGCCGACGAAATGCCGGCGGTGGTCGCCGAGCCGAAGATCGACGGCCTGTCGCTATCGCTGCGTTACGAGAACGGCGAACTCGTCAACGGCGCGACACGCGGTGACGGCTTCACCGGCGAGGACGTCACCGCCAACGTGCGCACGATTTCGGATATTCCGCACAAGCTGAAGGGCCGGAATATCCCGGACATCTGCGAAATCCGCGGCGAGGTCTATATTCTCGGGCGCGATTTCATCGGCTTCAACAAGAGCGCGGAAAAGCTCGGCATTCAGGCGGCGGCCAACCCGCGCAACTTCGCGGCCGGTTCGCTGCGGCAGAAGGACCCGTCAATCACCGCGTCGCGGCCGCTGAAGTTCTATGCCTACACCTGGGGGGCGATGAGCGAGATGCCGTCGAAAACCCAGTTCGGCATGCTGGAGTGGATCGGCAAGGCCGGCTTCGTCACCAATCCGCTGATCCAGCGCTGCGAAAGCGTCGACGAGCTGCTGGCGTTCTACCGCAAAATCGGCGCTGAGCGCGCGAGCCTCGGCTACGACATCGATGGCGTTGTCTACAAGATCGACCGGCTTGACTGGCAGGAGCGGCTCGGCTTTGCTGGCCGCGCGCCGCGCTGGGCCGTGGCGCACAAGTTCGCCGCCGAGCAGGCAGCAACGGTGCTGGAGAAGATCGACATTCAGGTGGGCCGCACCGGCGCGCTGACGCCGGTGGCGCGGCTGAAGCCGGTGACCGTCGGCGGTGTCGTCGTGTCGAACGCGACGTTGCACAATGCCGACGAGATCGAGCGCAAGGACATTCGCGAAGGCGACACCGTCATCATCCAGCGCGCGGGCGACGTCATTCCGCAGGTGGTCTCTGTCGTCGAGGACAAGCGGCCGAAGAACGCCAAGCCGTACAAGTTCCCGGATACGTGTCCGGTGTGCGGCAGCCACGTGGTCAGCGAGGAGGGCGAGGTCGTGCGCCGCTGCACCGGCGCGCTGATTTGCCCGGCGCAGGCGACCGAGCGGCTGAAGCACTTCGTCTCGCGGCTCGCCTTCGACATTGACGGTCTCGGCGACAAGCAGATCCAGGAATTCTACGAAGCCGGCATCGTCATGTCGCCGGTCGACATCTTCACGCTGGAGAAGCGCGACAAGCGCGCATCGCAGAAACTGACGGACCGCGAGGGTTATGGCGAAACGTCGGTGCGCAATCTGTTTGCATCGATCGATGCGCGCCGCAAGATCGCGCTGCACCGGCTGATCTTCGCGCTCGGCATCCGCCATGTCGGCGAAGGCAACGCCAAGCTGCTGGCGCGGCACTACGTGACGGTCGAGGCATTCCGCGAGGCGATGATCGCGGCCGGGAAGGGACACGAGACGGAAGCCTGGCAGGACCTCGAGTCGATCGGCGGCATCGGCGATATCGTCGCCGAAGCGGTGGTCGAGTTCTTTGCCGAGAAACGCAACGTCAAGGCGCTCGACGATCTCCTGAAGGAGATCGAAGTGCAGCCGGCCGAGCAGGCGCGCAAGGATTCGGCGGTGGCGGGCAAGACCGTGGTGTTTACAGGAACACTGACGCAGATGACGCGCGACGAGGCGAAAGCCGGGGCCGAGCGGCTCGGCGCCAAGGTCGCGGGTTCGGTCTCGAAGAAAACCGACTACGTGGTGGCGGGTGAAGAGGCCGGCTCGAAGCTGACCAAGGCGAAAGAGCTTGGCGTCAACGTGCTCACTGAAGCCGAGTGGCTGAAGCTGATCGGCTAGAGCAGCGCCGACTCTTCCTCTTCTGCCTTCTTTGCGTCCTCCGCCGTCACGGCAGGCGGCCGCCGAGGGATTACGAATAGCATCATCGCGGCGCAGGCGAGCGACATGGCGAACAGCGCGATGTTCATCGGCAGCGGCGTCGCGAAGTGGCCGCCGAGATAGGCGCCGCCCTGCGAGATCAGCGAGCCAATGCCCATCTGCAGGAAGCCCATGATGCCCGACGCGGAGCCTGCCGCCTGCGGGCGGATGCTGATGGCGCCGGCAGCGGTGTTCGACATCACCAGCGCGTTGCCGAACGTCACCAGCATGTGCGCGCCGAACAGCCAGACCGGCAATTGATTGATGCCGGTGAGGCCGAATGCGAGATTGAGAACCGCGCCGCTGATCTGGATGATGAGGCCGATGCGGATCATGCGCTCGATGCCAAATTTCGGCGAGAAGCGCACGCTGAATAAGTTGCCGCAGAGATACGCGAGGCCGGAGGTGGCGAACCATGCGCCGTATTCGGCCGAGGTGCGCCCCATCTGGTTGACGACGATGTAGGGGCCAGCGCCGGCGAAGACGAAGATCAGGGCCGAGGCCAGCACATAGCACAGCACGTAGCCGACGAAGGCGCGGTTGCCGACCAGCGCGCCGATGTCGCGGCGGAAACCTGAGTCTTCCGTCACCGGCGCGCTGCGGCGTGTTTCGGGAAGCGCAAAGGCGATGCCGAGCACGGTGATGATCGAGCCCGCAGCAAGGACGTAAAAGATCGCGCGCCAGCCAAAATTCGTTTCGATCAGACCGCCGATCAGCGGGCTCAGCATCTGCACGATCATCATCACCGCGATGACGAGGCTGATCATGCCGCCGACGCGTTCGCGCGTGTAGAGATCGCGGATGATGGCGCGGCTGATCACCATGCCAGTGGCGCCGCCGAGCGCCTGCAGGAAGCGCAGGACGATCAGCTGCGGCAGGCTCGCGGCAAATGCACAGCCGATGGTGGCGATCACGGCGAGGCCGAGGCCGCCGAGCAGCACCGGCTTGCGGCCGTATTTATCGGAGAGCGGGCCCATCACCATCTGTGAGATCGCGATGCCGACCATGAACAGCGACACGGTCATCTGCGCGATCGAGATATCGCCCGCGAACGTCACGGCCAGCGTCGGCAGGGCAGGCACCAGCATGTAGAGCGCGATCGGCCCGATGCCGGTCATCGCCACCAGAAGCAGCAGTATCGCTTTGGACGGTTTGACGAGAGTAACGTCGGTCTTCTGGAGCACTGAGTTTGTTTTTCTTTGTCTTGTTTCTTTTCTTGGCCTTCATGCCCGGCAAGGCTTCGAATTGAAGGTTGAGGTTCGGGGTGTGCGATTATCGCTTGAGCGGCTCCGTCGCCTGCTCGAGCCAGACTTTGGTCGCTTCATCCAGCAGCGGATAGATCTCCCGCCGCACGCGAGCGTGGTAGTCGTTGAACCAGCGCAGTTCCTCGTCGCTCATCAAGGCGAGATCGACGAGACGGCGATCGATTGGAGCCAGCGTCAGCGACTCGAATTTGTTCATCGGCTTCTCGGCGCCGGGAATGTCGGCGGCGACGACGAGTTCGAGGTTTTCGATGCGGATGCCGAAGCCGTCGGTCTTGTAGTAGCCGGGCTCGTTGGAAAGGATCATGCCGCGCTTCAGCGGCACGGTGCCGATTTTCGAGATACGCGCCGGACCTTCGTGCACGGACAGATAGCTGCCGACGCCGTGGCCGGTGCCGTGGTCGAAGTCGATGCCGGCCTGCCAGAGATACTGCCGCGCGAAGCTGTCGATCTGCGAGCCGCTGCTGCCGTCCGGGAACACAGCCCGCGCGATGGCGATGTGGCCCTTCAGCACGCGGGTGAAGCGGTCGCGCATCTCGGCCGTCGGTTTGCCGACAGCGACAGTGCGGGTGACGTCGGTGGTGCCGTCTTCATACTGTGCGCCGGAATCGATCAGCAGCAATTCGCCCGGTTGCACGCGGCGATTGGTCTTGCGCGTGACGCGGTAGTGGACGATCGCACCGTTCGGGCCGGCACCGGAGATCGTCGGGAACGACACATCCTTCAGTGCGCCTGTCTCGCGGCGGAAGGTTTCCAGCGCTTCCACGGCATCGATTTCGGTCATGCCGCCGCCGGGCGCTTCGCGATCGATCCAGGCGAGGAAACGCGCGAGCGCGGCGCCGTCGCGCTTGTGCGCGCTGCGCGTGCCGGCGATCTCGGTCTCGTTCTTCTGCGCCTTGAGCATCGCGACGGGATCGGCGCCGCGCAGCGGCTTGCCGTTGTTCGCCGTGATCAAACGCGCCAGCGCATCCGCCGCCGTCGCGCTGTCGAGGCCGATGGTGGCGCCGGTCGATGCGAGTTCGGAGATGCGCGTTGTCAGCGCCGACGGCTCCTCCACACTCGCGCTTTGCTCAAGATGATCGCGCACGCTGTTCGAGAGCTTGCGATGATCGATGAAAATCGTCGCGCGGCCGTCCTTCGGCACCAGCGCGTAGGAGAGGGGCAGCGGCGTATGCGCGACGTCCGCGCCGCGGATGTTGAAGGCCCACGCAACCGCATGCGAATCGGAGAGCACCAGCGCATCCATGCCGAGCTTGCTCATCTCGGTGCGAATGCGCGCGAGTTTTTCGCTCTCGCTTTCGCCGGAGAACTGCGATCCGTGAATACTCACCGCGCCGAGCGGCGACTGCGGCCTGTCCGCCCACACCGAATCGACCGGATTGCCGTCGACGGCGACAAGCTCGGCGCCGGCTTTGGCGCAGGCCGCTGCAAGCCGCTCCGCTGCCGCCGAAGTGTGCAGCCAAGGGTCGAATCCGAGGCGGTCACCGGCGTTAAGAGTCTTCGCAAGCCACGCTTCGGGCGGCGGATCGACCAGCGGCTGGACGGACCATGCCTTCTCGTCCACCTGCTTGGCGGCCTGCAATGTGTAGCGCCCATCGACAAAAACGGCGGCCTGTTGGTTGAGCACGATCGCCATGCCGGCGGAGCCGGTGAAGCCGGTGAGCCACGCCAGCCGCTCGTCGCAGGGCGGAACGTACTCGTTTTGCTGCTGATCGGCGCGCGGAACGACGAATCCAGTGAGCTGCCGGCGAATTAACTCTTCGCGAAATGCGGACAGGCGCGCAGCGAGCGCGACCCCGCCTTCCGGGTCTTCGAACGTCTGAAAATGCGCCTCGAACATTCACCGTCCATGCTGTCCGGCTATCGCACCGGTTGCGGCTCAATCGAGGCCAATTTGGCACGAGTTGTGCTTATTCCGAAAGTGCATATCCCGCATATGCGGATGCGTTTGCAGCGGGATTTGCGGTGAGCCTGATTGGAACTTCATCGGATGCCCCTGATGACGGCAATGCCTCCGCCCGGCCCCCACGATTGCTCTTTGCCGGGCGGCCGGAACGATTGGCATCAAATTGTCGTTGTCGAGGTAGCGGGAAGTTCGATTTCGGCAGTGTTCCATCTCAACGACGAGGGGAGCGTTTGAATGCCAGCCTTTACATTTGAAAAACTGTCACCGCCGACAGATCGCGCACCGCCCGCGCTTGCGATTGCCAAGCCGGCCCCCAAACATCGCGGCATCATTGTCCAGCTGTTGGACCGCATCGCCGAGGCGAAGCTGAAACGCTCGGGCCGCGTCATAGCGACCAACAGCAAGAAGTAACACCCACCGCTGACGGATTACCGTCGCAACAACAGGCTCGCCCAGCCGTCGATCTGGATTTTGCGGATCAGGACAAGACCGGCCATCCGGTAAGCGGCGATCACCGCATTCGCCTGCTCGGGCAGTAGACCCGAGAGAATGACGTCAGCCGCCGGCGCGAGATGCGCGGCCATCGGCACCGCCAGCCGCTTCAGCGGATTGGCGAGGATGTTCGCCAGCACGAGATCGAATTCCTCACGCTTGAATCGCGGCGACGAGAAACCGGGCGCGCAGACGATTTCAGTCAGCTGACCGGCCCCGTTCAGTCGTGCGTTCTCGCGCGCGACCTGCGTCGATTTCAGATCGATGTCGCTGGCCAGCACGTGTCGGCGCAGCGCTTTTGCGGCGGCGATGCCAAGCACACCGGTGCCGCAGCCGAGATCGAGGATGTTGCGCGGCGTGCGCCGCTTCAGCAGCGCATCGAGCAGAATGAGACAGCCGCGCGTGGTGCCGTGATGGCCGGTGCCGAAGGCGAGCGCGGCTTCGATCTCGATGCCGATCGTGTTCGGTGCGATCATGTCACGATGATGCTGGCCGTGCACAATGAAACGGCCGGCGGGGACGGGGGCGAGGCCATCGAGGCTCGCCTTCACCCAATCCTTCGCTTCGACGGTTTCGAACGCGATGCGCGATGCCGCGTCATCGCCGGCGGTCATCGCGACCAGCGCACGGATGGCGTCCTGGTCCGGCGGATCGGCGAAGTGGACGGTAATGTCCCAGCTTTTGTCGCTCGCCTCGAACGCCGCAATCGCCGCTTCGTTGTTGTCGAAGCTCTCCGCGAGCAGATCGGCGGTGCGCTTGGCGATCTTTTCGTCGCCGATGCTGAAAGTCGCGCGGACGGAGGCGGGCGTGAGGTTTGAGGTCATGGAAGGGGATTACCGGGCAGGATGAGAGGTGCCGTATGCACTGTGACGGCAAGACTGATGCCGCCCGTTGTGTTATGCTCAGCGGCAGCACGGAGGCAATATGACTCAGCAGTCGGCGGCCAGCATCGGCTTTGTTGCAGCTATAATTGGCTTTGTCATTTGCATTGCGATCCCGCTGGTCTTGGCGCTTTGTTCACGTTCGGAAGAGCCCGATGCCTAGGGGCACGCGAACCGGCCGGTGATGTGATCTGCGTGAACGGATGACCGCGAGACCACCGCAGCCATAGCGCTCCGTCGATGGATGACTTGGCGCTACCTCCCGCCGGTCCACAGCGCGCTAACAGTTTTTCCAGAATTCCATACAGCGGTTATGCGGCCAGTTATCCACAGGCTGTCCACAGGAACACATACGGATGGTCCACAGCTTGTCCGCAAGCTTTCCCGCCTTCATCAACAGACTTCTCCCCGCTCGCAGGCCCTTGAAACATCACACGAACAGACTGTGATGATCTTGTAAAATCGCGCGGGCAGCATTGTGGCCGGGCGCTCCGGTGACGCCGCCGCCAGGATGCGCACCCGAGCCGCAGTGGTACAAGCCCTTCAGGGGGCCGCGATAGTCCGCATGGCCCAGCATCGGCCGGGCGGAGAACAGCTGGTTCAGGCTGAGCTGCCCGTGGAAGATGTCGCCGCCTAAAAGCCCGAATTCCCGCTCGAGATCGAGGGGCGTCAACACCTGCCGCCCGACAACGCTGGCGGCAAAGCCGGGAGCGTAGCGGTCTACCGTCGCGATCATGAGGTTTGCGACATCGTCCCGGTGGGCGTCCCAGGACCGGCCGTCCGGCAACTCCGGGGCCACATGCTGGCAGAACAGGCTCGCCACATGGGCGCCCTTGGGGGCGAGGCTGTCGTCGAGCGTCGAGGGGATCAGCATCTCGATCACCGGCTCTTTGCTCCAGCCAAGCTCCCGGGCATCGAGCCAGGCGCGGTCCATGTAGCCGAGGCTCGGCGCGATGATGATGCCGGAGGAGAGGTGATCGCCGTCGCCCGGCAGTGCGGTGAACGACGGCAGCTGCGACAGCGCGACGTTCATGCGCAAGGTGCCGGAGCCGTTGCGCCAGTTTTTGATGCGCGCGAGGAACGGCGCGGGAAGGGCATCCGCCGCGATCAGGCGCGTGTAGAGCAGCTTCGGATTGACGTTCGCCGCGACATACTTCGCGCGGATGGCCTCGCCGCTCTCCAGCACCACGCCGACTGCGCGATCCTTCTCGACAATCACCTCGCGCACGCCGGCGCCGGTGCGGATCTCGACGCCGTGGCCGCGCGCAGCCGCGGCCATCGCCTGCGTGATCGCACCCATGCCGCCGATGGCGTGACCCCAGACGCCCTTCTTGCCGTTCACCTCGCCGAAGGCGTGATGCAACATCACATAGGCGCTGCCCGCCGCGTAGGGGCTCGCGTAATTGCCGACGATGGCATCGAAACCGAACAGCGCCTTGACGAGATCGCTCCCGAACCAGTCGTCGAGCATGTCGCCGGCGGAGCGCGTGAACAGATCGAGCAGCGTGCGCTGCTGTTCCAGCGTGAGACCGCGCAGGATCGCACCCGAGCTGAGCGCATTGACGCTCTCGCGGATCGCGCCGAAGCCGAAGCTCTCGACCACATTCGGCGGCGCCCGCAGAACGAACGCGCGCAGCACGTCGGCGATCGCTTCCAGTTCCTTGTTGAAATCGCCGATGCGCTCGGCGTCGCGCGTGCTCAGCTTCGCGACCGACTGATGGGTGCGGCCTTCGCCGGTGAGCAGATACGTTCCATCCGGCGCGGGCAGAAAGTTCTGGGCGCGGCGCTCGACGATGCGCAGGCCGTGTTGATGCAGCGCTAAGTCCGCGATCACTTTGGGATTGAGCAGGCTGACGGTATAGGCCGCAACCGAGTTGCGGAAACCGGGATGAAATTCCTCGGTGACGGCCGCGCCGCCGACCACGTTCCGCCGCTCGACAACCGTCACGCGCAGGCCGCCCATCGCCAGATAGGCAGCGCAGGTCAGGCCATTGTGGCCGGCCCCGATGATCAGCACGTCGGTGTCAGACATGCCGATGTCATACCGGCGCGGTATCGCCGCGGCGAGTAAATTCTCAACCCTTTGCAGCGCGTTCCGCCGCCCGGTCGGTTGCCCGCCGCAGGCGGCTGTGATCCACTTCGCCGCCCGGTGAATCGGGCGAAAAGACCTCGGCTTTCGCCGATCGCTCCCGGAGACTTCATGAACGCGACGACGCTGTCCGACACCGCTGGCGATGCCTCGCCCGCGCGCAATCGCCTGATTCTGGTTGTTTACACGGTGGCGATTTTCGTCAGCGCATTGCTGCTGTTCTCGGTGCAGCCGCTGTTCACCAAGATGGTGCTGCCGCGGCTCGGCGGCTCGCCGGCGGTGTGGTCGGTGGCGATGGTCTTCTTCCAGTCGCTGCTGCTCGGCGGCTACGCCTATGCGCATTACCTGATGACCTTGCGCAGCCGCACCATCCCGGTGGTGGTGCATGTGGTGTTGCTGGTTGCGGCGTTCGTGACCTTGCCGCTGGCGATCTCGCAAAGCTTCGGCGATCCGCCGGCCAGCGGCTACGCGTTCTGGCTGCTCGGCCTGTTTGCGATCTCGATCGGCCTGCCGTTCTTCGCGCTCGCCGCCAACAATCCGATGCTGCAGGCGTGGTTCGTCCGCACCGGCCATCCGAACGGACCCGATCCATATTTCCTCTACGCGTCGTCGAACATCGGCAGCTTCCTGGCGCTGTTGTCCTATCCGCTGCTGGTCGAGCCGCTGTTCACGCTGCGCGTGCAGAATCTGATGTGGACCGGCGGCTACGCGATCCTGATCGTGCTGATCGTATCATGCGGTTGGCTGCTGATCCGCTCACCGGAAGGGGCAGGGCAGGTGGCCGAGACCGCTGATGCGGCAGCGCCTGCGCCGACATGGGCGACGCGGCTGCGCTGGATTTTCCTCTCAGCTGTTCCGTCCGGACTTCTCATTGCAGTGACCGCGCACATCTCGACCGACGTCGCAGCCGCGCCGCTGCTGTGGGTGCTGCCGCTCTCGCTCTATCTCCTGACGTGGGTGCTGGTGTTCCAGTCGCGGCCGTTGCTGCCGCACTCCTGGATGCTGATGCTGCAGCCGCTGGCGATCGCGGTGATCATCGTCCTTCTGGCGATCGGCAGCGAGCAGCGGCTGCTGCTGACGCTGGGCGGGCACCTCGTTGCGTTCTTCATCATCGCGATGGCGTGCCATGGCGAACTCGCACGCACGCGCCCGGCGGCGAAGCATCTCACCGGCTTCTACGTCGCACTGTCGTTCGGCGGCATGGTCGGCGGATTGTTCGCCGGCCTGATCGCGCCGTTTACGTTCTCATCGATCGCCGAATATCCGATCCTGCTCGCGCTCGCGGCGCTGTGCCGGCCGAGCAACGAAGACGTTGCGCCCGACCAGAACCGCTGGATCTGGCTGATGATCGGGGTGATTGCGGTGGCGGCACTGGCGCCGACCCTGATGCACAGCAAGCTGCTGGCCTGGCTGATCGAAAACCGGATCTATGTGATCGGCTTCGTGGCCGTGTTCGGATCGATGATGGCGGTGGCGTTGCGGGCCGGGCCGTGGAAGGTCGCTGCGATGTTCACGCTGGCGCTGGTGCTGTTGCGCGCCTATCCGTCGGATGAAGGCCGCATCGAAAGCGTGCGCAGCTTCTTCGGCGTGCACAAGATCGTCGAGACGCCGCAGGGCCAATTCCATGTGCTGATGCACGGCACCACCATTCATGGCGCGCAGAAGGTCCAGAACGACGACGGCACCAAGGTCGAGGGCCGGCCGGAGATGCTGACCTACTACGCTAAGGAGGGCGGCATCGGGCAGGCGATCACGGCGATCCGGGAGCGCAAGGGTGGGCCGTTGCGCGCGGCGGCGATCGGGCTCGGTGCCGGAACGCTGGCCTGCGCGATCGAGCCGGGCGAGACGTGGAAATTCTTCGAGATCGATCAGACCATGATCGATACCGCGCGCGATCCGAAGCACTTCACCTATATCCGCGATTGTGCGCCGGATTTGCAGCCGGTGCTCGGTGACGCGCGGCTGACGTTCGCGAAGGAGCCGGACGGCGTCTACGACATCATCATCGTTGATGCGTATTCATCGGACGCGATCCCGGTGCACCTCGCGACCGAAGAGGCGATGGAGATCTACAAGCAGAAACTCGCGCCGCAGGGCGTCGTGGTCGTGCACGTCTCGAACCGGCACCTCGAGCTCGCGACCGTCATCGTCGGCATCGCCGACGCCAACGACATGAAAAGCTGGGTTTATAACGAAGACTCAAACCGCAACCACGAGTACATCTTCCCGACCAACGTGGTGGTCTCGGCGCGCAACGACGCCGATGTGGGATCGCTGGCGTCGAACGAGAACTGGGTTCTCACCGAACCCGAAGACGGCGAGCGGGTGTGGACCGACGACTATTCCAACATTCTCGGCGCCGTGTGGCGGCGATTGCGGCGCGGAGAGGAGTAGCTTTAGTCGCTCTGCCTCAGTAGCCGCGGGGTCCGTAATACGGACGCGGGGCGTATTGTGGCTGATAGCCGGGCTGGCCGCGCCGCCAAGTATAGCCGTCGAAGTAGACGTCGTCGCCCGCGTAGGTTTGGCTGCCATACTGCTGGCTGCCATATGCCTGGCCGCCGTAGACTTGCGCATCGTCGCGCTGCTGGCGATAGACGCGCTGCTGCTGCGACGGATAGACCGGGCGGGCCTGCTCCGTGTCACGATAGTAGCCGCCATCCTCACGCGGGTAGATCACGGTGCCGTCGGCGCTGGCAATGCCGCGCTCGACGGGCGCGAGATCGACGGGGCGGCCCGGCATCTCGCGGCGCGCGACGGTTGCTTCCGGCGGCGCAATCTTGCGGCGCGCGATTGCGATCTGCGACGAGCCCGACAGCGTGACGGTGGTGTTCAGCACGCCCTGTTCCTTGACGAGCGCGAACAGGGTCGCGGCGTTTTCGCGCGAGAGGCGCACGCAACCGTGCGAGGCCGGATTGCCGAGGCGCTTCACCGCATCGGTGCCGTGAATGGCGTGGCCGGTCTTGGTGAAGAAGATCGCGTGCGGCATGGGCGCGTCGTCCCATTCCTTCGAGTAGTGATCGGCTTCCATGCGGAAGGCCTTGAACGCGCCGTTCGGCGTTTCGTGTGCGGGGAGGCCGCTCGACACCGGCCATGTGTATTTCGGCACGCCGTCGACGGCGACGGTCATCTGCTGCGTGTTCTTGTCGATGGTGATGTTGACGGCGGCTTGTGCTGAAGACGCGGCGAACAATGCAAACGCAGTCATGAGAGCGGACGCAAAACCAGCAGTGCGGCGCATCGCGCCCTCCAATCAACTCCAGCCCGTCTCCCCGAAGATCATTAAACACCGGAATAACAACGAGTTCCAGCGGGCCGCGATGACGTTCGCGTTAACGATGAATACCGTTCCTAAAATCGATTGCGAAAGTTTAATGGCCGAAAAATGAACCGAAGCCTCTGCAGCGCGTTGGGGTGCGTCGATGAACGACGGGCTGACTGAGAGAGTGGATGAATGAAGAAGTTGTTGGTGATGGCAGGCGCGCTGATGGTGCTGGCGATGCCGGTTGTGGCTGAGGCACAGGGCATTGTCGGCGGTGCGCGCGACGGCTCACGCGAAGGCAACCGGATTGCCGGGCCTGTCGGCGGTGTCGTGGGCGGTGCGGTCGGTGCAGGAGTCGGCGGTGCCGTGGGTGGCGTGAAGGGCGTGCTCGGCATTCCCGATCGCAGCTACCGCAGCCGCGCCTATTACAAGAAGCGCCACTATCACCGCCGGCACTACAACCGTTACTGAGTCACGTTCATGTTGATGAATGGCGCGCCGCGAGACCCCCGGCGCGCCATTTTCATGCGTCGAATGTTGCGGCAATCCTGTGGCGGCGGATTTACTTCTTCAACCGGTAGCCGGTCTTGAAAATCCACAGCACGGCCGCGAGGCACAGCGCCAGGAAGAGCAGTGTCATGCCGAAGCTGATGCCGACAGGCACGTCGGCGATCTCCGAGAAGCTCCAGCGGAAGCCGGACACGAGATACACGACCGGGTTGAACAGCGTGATCGTCTGCCAGACCGGCGGCAGCATGTTGATGGAATAGAAGCTCCCGCCGAGGAACGTCAGCGGCGTAATCACCAGCAGCGGGATCACCTGCAGCTTCTCGAAATTGTCGGCCCAGATGCCGATGATGAAGCCGAACAGACTGAAGGTGACGGCGGTGAGCACGAGGAACGCGATCATCCAGAGGGGATGCGCGATCTTCAGCGGGACGAACAGGCCGGCGGTCGCGAGAATGATCAGGCCGAGGACGATCGACTTGGTCGCGGCCGCGCCGACATAACCGATGGCGATTTCGAGCGGCGAGATCGGCGCCGAGAGAATTTCGTAGATCGTGCCGACGAATTTCGGGAAGTAGATGCCGAACGAGGCGTTGGCGATGCTCTGGGTCAAGAGCGACAGCATGATCAGGCCGGGGACGATGAACGTGCCATAGCCGACGCCCTCGATCTCGGTGATGCGCGAGCCGATCGCCGCGCCGAACACGACGAAATACAGCGAGGTGGAAATCACCGGCGAGACCACGCTCTGCAGCAGCGTGCGCCAGGTGCGCGCCATCTCGAACTTGTAGATGGCCTTGATGGCGTGAATGTTCATTGCGCGGCCTCGTCCTGCTTGTGCACGAGGCTGACGAAGATTTCTTCCAGCGAGCTCTGCGTGGTGTTGAGGTCGTTGAAGCGAAGGCCGGCGGCATTGAGATCGTTCAGCAGCGCGGTGATGCCGGTGCGTTCGCCCTTGGTGTCGTAGGTGTAGACGAGGTCCTGGCCGCCGGGCTTCAGCTCGAGGCGGTGCGCGGCCAGCTGCGGCGGGATCGCGTCGAGCGGCTTCTGCAGATGCAGCGTCAGCTGCTTTTTGCCGAGCTTCTGCATCAGCGCCGCCTTGTTCTCGGTCAGGATCAGTTCGCCCTTGGCGATGACACCGATCCGGTCGGCCATCTCTTCGGCCTCTTCGAGATAATGCGTGGTGAGGATGATGGTGACGCCGGAGGCGCGCAGCTCGCGCACCACGTCCCACATGCCCTTCCGGAGTTCGACGTCGACGCCGGCGGTCGGCTCATCCAGGAACAGGATTTTCGGTTCGTGCGAGAGTGCCTTGGCGATCATCACGCGGCGCTTCATGCCGCCGGAGAGCGTAATGATCTGCGAGTCCTTCTTGTCCCAGAGCGAGAGATCGCGCAGCACCTTCTCGACGATCGCCGGATTCTTGCGCTTGCCGAACAGGCCGCGGCTGAACGATGTGGTTGCCCACACGGTCTCGAACGCGTCGGTGTGCAGCTCCTGCGGCACCAGGCCGATCATCGAGCGCGCGGCGCGGTAGTCGTCGTTGATGTCATGCCCGCCGACGGCGACGCTGCCTTCGCTCGAGGTGGCGATGCCGCAGATGATGCTGATCAGCGTGGTTTTGCCGGCGCCGTTCGGGCCAAGCAGGGCGAAGATCTCGCCGGGCTCGATGTCGAGATTGATGTTGTTGAGCGCCCGCAAGCCGGACGGATAGACCTTTGACAGGTTCTTGACGGAGATGATGGGCATGGGAACGTGCGGTCGTTGGAGGGTTCGCGGTACATAGGAACGATCGCGGCGGTCCGCAATCGCGAAAAGTCCGCGCCGGTCAAAACCGCCGATGCGTTGCGAAAATGCTACGCCCGCTCCACGAAGCTATCGACGACCTTCTTCTCGCCGGCCTTGTCGAAATCGATGGTGAGCTTGTTGCCGTCGATCTTGGCGACGCGGCCGTAGCCGAACTTCTGGTGGAACACGCGGTCGCCGAGCGAATACTCGGACTGGGTGCCGGTGGATTTGGCGATCAGTTCGCCCTCGATGGTGAGCGGCGCGCGTTTCTTCTGCGAAGATCCGCGCGGACCGGCATCGTATGACGAGCCGGCCTCATCAAATCCGCTGCGATTGTTGCCGCCGCGCCGCTGCTGCGCGCGCTGCCAGCCCGGCGTCGAATAGCTCGAGCCGAAGGACTCCATATTGTCGAAGCGCGACGCGCCGTAGCCGCCGGCGCCGCCCCATCCGCCGCCGCCCTTGCTCTCGGTGACTTCCACATTGTGTGCGGGCAATTCATCGAGGAAGCGCGAGGGGATCGTCGTCGACCACGTGCCGTGAATGCGCCGGTTGGTGGCGAAGTAGAGTTTGGCGCGGCGGCGGGCGCGGGTGATGCCGACATGGGCGAGGCGGCGCTCTTCCTCGAGACCGGCGCGGCCCTGATCGTCCAGCGTGCGCTGGCTCGGAAACAGGCCTTCTTCCCAGCCGGGGAGGAAGACGTTGTTGAATTCGAGGCCCTTCGCCGAGTGCAGCGTCATCAGCGACACAGCGTCTTCGTCGGCGCCGCCTTCGCGATCCATCACGAGCGAAATGTGTTCGAGGAAACCCTGCAGGTTCTCGAACTCCTCCATCGAGCGGACGAGTTCTTTCAGGTTGTCCAGCCGGCCGGCGGCATCGGCGGAGCGATCCTTCTGCCACATCTCGGTGTAGCCGCTCTCGTCGAGCATGATCTCGGCAAGCTCGGTGTGTGGGACCGCATCCATCTGCTTGCGCCAGCGCTCGAAGCTTTCGATCACGCCGCGCAATGAGCTGCGTGCTTTCGGCTTCAGCTCGTCGGTTTCGATGACCGCGCGCGCGGCTTCATAGAGCGGAATCTTCCGCTTGCGGGCATGATCGTGCAGCATCTGCACCGTGGCGTCGCCAAGCCCGCGCTTCGGCACGTTGACGATGCGCTCGAAGGCGAGGTCGTCGGCCGGGGAATTGATGATGCGCAGATAAGCCAGCGCATCGCGGATTTCGGCGCGCTCATAGAAGCGCGGGCCGCCGATGACGCGATAGGGCAGGCCGAGCGTGACGAAGCGGTCTTCGAACTCGCGCATCTGAAACGACGCACGCACAAGAATGGCGATTTCGTTCAGCTTGTCGCCCTGCCGCTGCAGCTGCTCGATCTCCTCACCGATGGCGCGGGCTTCTTCTTCGGAATCCCACGCGCCGGTGACGGTGACCTTCTCGCCGTCCTCGTCTTCCGTACGCAGCGTCTTGCCGAGGCGGCCCTCGTTGTGCGCGATCAGATGCGAGGCGGCGGCGAGGATGTGGCCGGTCGAGCGATAGTTGCGTTCGAGTCGAATGACCTTGGCGCCGGGGAAGTCGTGATCGAAGCGCAGGATGTTATCGACCTCGGCGCCGCGCCAGCCGTAGATCGACTGATCGTCGTCGCCGACGCAGCAGATGTTCTTCAGATGCGCGCTTTGACCCTCTCCCCTTGTGGGAGAGGGTGCTGAGCCGCGCAGCGGCGAAGCGGGTGAGGGGTAAGGCTCGGCTGGTTCGAACCCCTCACCCGGCTCACTGCGTTCGCCACCCTCTCCCACAAGGGGAGAGGGTTCACGTGCGTCGTCCGCGTGCAGATCGAACGGAATGTCGTCGCCCGCGTCGATGATGCGTGCCGGCGGGCCGACATTGGTTGCGCTTGGCGCCTGCGACAGCAGCCGCAGCCAGAGATACTGCGCGACGTTCGTGTCCTGATACTCGTCAACGAGAATGTATTTGAAGCGGTACTGGTACTGCCGCAGCACATCCGGGTGTTCGCGGAAGATGCGGATGTTCTCCAGCAGCAGATCGCCGAAGTCGGCGGCGTTCAGCGTCTTCAGCCGCTCCTGATACGTCGCGTAGAGCTTGCCGCCCTTGCCGTTGCCGAAGATCGCCGCTTCGCCGGAGGGCACCTGCGAGGGCGCGAGGCCACGGTTCTTCCAGCCGTCGATCAGGTTCGCCAGCATGCGCGCGGGCCAGCGCTTGTCGTCGATGTTCTCGGCCTGCAGCAGTTGTTTGAGCAGGCGAATCTGGTCGTCGACGTCGAGCACGGTGAAGTTCGATTTCAGCCCGGCCATCTCGGCATGAAACCGAAGAATGCGGCCGCCGATGGAGTGGAAGGTGCCGAGCCATGGCATGCCTTCGACCGCTTGCCCCAGCATCTGGCCGAGACGGTGCTTCATCTCGCGCGCCGCCTTGTTGGTGAAGGTGACGGAGAGGATTTCCTGCGGGCGCGCGCGGCCCTGACTGAGAATATGCGCGATGCGCGTGGTCAGCACGCGTGTCTTGCCGGTGCCGGCGCCGGCGAGCACCAGCACCGGGCCGTCGAGCGTCTCGACCGCCTCGCGCTGCTCCGGATTGAGCCCGTTGAGGTACGTCGGACCGCCGCCCGCAGCCGCGCGCGCACGCGCGGCGATGCCGCCCGCCACGGGCTGGTGAAGCGGCGCGCCGGGCGCGGGCATTTTGTTCGGTTCGGTCATGCGATTCGTTATGCCGACAAGA
>FRDC01001982.1_pt1 | contig 42046 bp, 37 predicted proteins | sample 1106171 | NCBI WGS metagenome assembly FRDC01 (sample SAMEA3930566, study PRJEB13176) | freshwater metagenome | biome: Drinking water system; feature: drinking water; material: water | place: Singapore | collected 2014-12-20 | reverse complement strand
AGCCGCCGATCATCGCCGGCATGACCATGAAGAAGATCATGATCAGACCGTGCGAGGTCACGAACACGTTGTACTGATTGTTGGTGAAGAACTGCACGCCCGGCGTCTGCAACTCCATGCGGATCGCCACCGACAGCGCTGCGCCGATGACGCCGGCGCAGATCGCGAAGATAAGGTACATCGTGCCGATGTCCTTATGGTTCGTCGAATAGACCCAACGACGCCAGCCGGTCGGATGGTCGTGCGCATGATCGTCATGAGCGTGATCGTGAGCGTGGGTGCCAGCGGTCGTTGCCATCTTCTATTCCTTTGAACTTCGCAGTCCGTTGAACCTGTTCGGTTCGTCGCCCTTAGTTCCGTCGTTGCGCGCCAGCGTTTACTGCGTGGCGGCGCTTGCCGACGCGACCGAGTTGGTGTCGGGCGTCGACGCGAATTTCTTCTTGGCCTGTTCGATCCAGGTGTTGAATTCCTGCTCGCTGACCACGCGCACCGCGATCGGCATGAACGCATGGTCCTTGCCGCACAGTTCCGAGCACTGGCCGTAGTACATGCCGAGCTTGGTCGCCTTGAACCAGGTCTCGTTCAGGCGGCCCGGAATCGCGTCGATCTTGATGCCGAACGACGGCACGGCGAACGCATGGATCACGTCGGCGGCGGTGGTCTGCACGCGGACGATCTTGTTCACCGGCACGACCAGCTCGTTGTCGACGCCGAGCAGACGCGGCTGCTTGTCGGCGACGAGCAGCGAGTCGAACTCGAACTTGCCGTGATCCGGATACGAATAGCTCCAGTACCACTGCTTGCCGGTCGCCTTGATGGTGACGTCGGCCTTCGGCACGTCGAGCTGCTGGAACAGCAAGCGGAAGGACGGGATCGCGATGGCGACGAGGATCAGCACCGGCACGACCGTCCACACCACCTCGATCAGCGTGTTGTGCGTCGTCTTCGAGGGGACCGGATTGGCCTTGGCGTTGAACTTCACCATCACGATGATGAGCAGCGCCAGGACGAACAGCGTGATGACCGTGATGATGACGAGCAGCAGGTTGTGGAACCAATTGATGTTGTCCATCACCGGCGAGGCCGATTCCTGCAGTGTGTATTCCCACGGCGTCGGCTGACCGAGGCCGGCGTAGGCGGCGCCTGCCGCCACCAGCGTGAATGCCCCCGCTGCCAGACCCAGCAACCGGCGGCCCCTCTGGTTCATCCACCTCGTCATGCCGCTCGTGCTCCCACCTTCACGTTCAAAACAGCCGCGGATCCCCGTGATGCCGGTCTCGCGCGGTCGGCGCTGCCATTCGCTTGAGGCTGGACCATGTTTTCGGATCATGGGCCCGGCACCCGGACTGGCTTAGAAAGCGTCGAAATTCCAGCCTCTCAAACCATAATTCCAAGACTACCGCAATGCACCTGATCGGGGGTCTGACCAGATGGAAGGCAGACCCTGTGCACAGTCAGGAAACGCCTGAAATTCCGGCTCAAATTCATCGCATCGGGCGACAGGGAAACGACAAATGCTTGACACCCGCGACGCCCAATGTACGCACAAGCAAGACGCGATGGCGAACCCCGATTCGCGGCGATTGGCGCTCCGGATGGCGGGATTGTTCGTAAGCCTGGCCGGACGGCGGAAGCCGGAATTCGCCCCGAAGGCGCCGTCATTGCGGGTTCAATCGTACGTTTTGGACAACCTGGGAACTGACCCCGATGGGCCGCATGCCTGAACTGCCTGTCGCGCGCCCTGCCAAGCTGTTGGCGCTTGCGGCTTTTTTGACGGCGGCGAGCCTGTTTCAGGCCGCACCGGCGCTGGCCCAGGGCGCCGTCAAATCGGTGCATGGCGACTGGCAGATCCGCTGCGACACCCCTCCCGGAGCGCAGGGCGAACAGTGCGCGCTGATCCAGAGCGTGGTCGCCGAGGACCGCTCCAACGCCGGCCTGACCGTCATCGTCCTGAAGACGGCCGACCAGAAGAGCAAGCTGATGCGGGTGGTCGCGCCGCTCGGCGTGCTGCTGCCGTCCGGCCTCGGGCTGAAGCTCGACAACAACGACGTCGGCCGCGCCGGCTTCGTCCGCTGCCTGCCGAACGGCTGCGTTGCCGAGGTCGTGATGGACGACGACCTGTTGGCCAAGCTGCGCACCGCTCGCACCGCCACCTTCATCATCTTCGAGACGCCGGAAGAAGGCATCGGCTTCCCGCTGAGCCTGAAAGGCATCGGCGAGGGCTACGACAAGCTGCCGTAACCTCTTCGTCATTCCGGAACGCTGGCCCTTTCGGCCGCGCGCACCTATCTTCATTGCAACGCCTCCCGCTTTCCGGAACCCCGCAATGACCGCATCCCTCGCCACCTCCTCCCTGCTCGACCGCGCCGGCCTCGACCGCGATGCCGCCCGCAAGGAAATCGCCCGCGGCCTCACTGGCGCGGACGACGGCGAGCTGTTCCTCGAATACCGCCAGTCGGAAGGGCTGATGTTCGACAACGGGCGCCTGAAGCAGGCGACCTACGACACCGCTCAGGGCTTCGGCCTGCGCGCGGTGAAGAACGACGCGGTCGGCTACGCGCATTCGTCCGACGTCTCCCTGCCCGCGCTGATCCGCGCGGCGGATTCGGTCGCTGCCGTGCGTGGCGGCCATAGCGGCACGTTCGCGGGCGCGCCGCCGCACACCAACATCCGCCTCTACGGCGACGAGAATCCGCTCGACGGGCAGGACTTCGAGACCAAGGTGAAGCTGCTCGCCGAGATCGACGCCTATGTGCGCGACAAGGACCCGCGCGTGCGTCAGGTCTCCGTCTCGCTCGCCGCCACATGGCAGGTCGTCGAAATCCTTCGCCCGGATGGCGAGAGCTACCGCGACATCCGCCCGCTGGTGCGCGTCAACATCTCCGTGGTCGCCGGACAGGGCGACCGGCAGGAAACCGGAAGCCACGGCTATGGCGGCCGCGAGGGTTATGCCCGTTTCATCGAAACGAAAGCATGGCGCGAGGCCGCCGACGGCGCGATCCGTCAGGCGATGGTCAATCTCGAATCGATCCCCGCCCCCGCCGGTGAAATGGATGTGGTGCTCGGCCCCGGCTGGCCCGGCGTGATGCTGCATGAAGCCGTCGGCCACGGCCTCGAAGGCGACTTCAACCGCAAGCAGACCTCGGCGTTCGCGGGCCTGATGGGCCAGCAGGTCGCGGCCAAGGGCGTCACCGTCGTCGACGACGGAACCATCTCGTCGCGCCGCGGTTCGCTGTCGATCGACGACGAAGGCACGCCGACCAGCCGCACCGTGCTGATCGAGGACGGCATCCTCGTCGGCTACATGCAGGACCGGCAGAACGCGCGGCTGATGAACATGAAGCCGACCGGCAACGGACGGCGCGAATCCTACGCGCATGTGCCGATGCCGCGCATGACCAACACCTACATGCTCGCCGGCGGCCGCGATCCGGCGGAAATTCTGGCGTCGGTGAAGAACGGCATCTTCGCCGCGAACTTCGGTGGCGGTCAGGTCGACATCACGTCTGGCAAGTACGTGTTCCAGTGCACCGAGGCTTACAGAATCGAGAACGGCAAGCTCGGCGCGCCGCTGAAGGGCGCCATGCTGATCGGCAACGGCCCGACCGACCTGCATCGCATCTCGATGGTCGGCAATGACCTGAAACTCGACGACGGCATCGGCACCTGCGGCAAACAGGGCCAGGGCGTGCCGGTCGGCGTCGGTCAGCCGACCTTGCGCATGGACCAGATCACCGTCGGCGGCACGGGCTAGTCCCGCGCCGCGCCGTACTTCGCGACAGCATCCGGCGGATTGTTCTCACGCTGCCACGCCGGCACGCGCGGATCGTCGTGGCGCATGCCCTTCTCGGCGGCGATCCATGTGGCCTCCGCCTCGTCCAGACCTGACGGCCACACACCTTCGCTCTCGATGCGCTTAAGATCGCCCGGCTCGAGCAGCAACAAATGCTGGCGCCCCCAATCGAGGTCCATCCCGCGCAGCCAGACATCACCGCATTCGCGGCAGCGGATCAGATCGATGTCGGGCGTGCGCTTGAACAGGACGTCGCAAGTGTCGTTGACGCACGGATCGCTGAAATAGATGCGGCGATAGACATTCGTCCCGGTAAAATCCAGTTCGTTGTAGTCCATCGTGCCCTTCCGCCGGCAGAAACACCGGCGCGGAAACAGCGCATCGAACGTCGCCCGAAAATCATGCCGCCCGTGACCATCGGCAGCCCACGCGACGAGCTCGGCATAAAGCTGATCACCCACAAGCGCGTGCAGATCCGGCGCCGACAGCACGATGCCCTCGGGAATCTTGGGATCGCTGATGTGGCGCTCTGCCAGTTGCCAGAAGAACAGATCCCAGAACGCACGCTGCGGATGGTTCGCTGGAGCTGGTGAAATTGAAATCATGTGCGGATCAATCGACGGAGGCTCAATGGCATGAGCCTACCGTCAGAACCGCCACAGATCAAAACCGCGTCGTGAGTTCCGGACCTCACGCATCCATGTCGATGGCTGCCTTGTTGACCAAAGCGTCAATCGCGCCGGCATATTCGCTAAGCGCTTCGAGCTCGGGAAAGTGCCCGGCCCTTTCGATCAGGCACATCTCGGCGTTTGGGACATAGGCGCGCAAGCCTTCGGGATTGGAGCCAGCCCGCAGATGCGTCGCGTCGGCCAAGCCGAACATGATCACCGCGGGGCCGTTCCATACCGGAATGTCGATGGGCTCGCCGTCGAACCAGCTCTGAATCAGCGTCGCGAGCGCGTGACAGGCACCACAGCGGATACTCCAGCGCGCGGTTTCCTGCCATCCGGCGATATCGACGCCTGATCCGGCTGCAATCTTGTACCAGGCATCGATCCCGAAGCGCTCCCGGTTGACTGATCTAGCCCAGGCCATCTGACCGACGACCGGTTCTCTCAGGAAACCCTGCGGGTCAACTTCCGAACATGTCCATTTGCGTTGCCCCTCCATGTCGGTCGCCTGCGCTGCAATGACGCCGAGCGTGCGATCCGGAAGAGCGGCGGCAATCGCGATCGCAAGATAAGCTTGTACGCAACTTCCGGTCACGATCAGCCGCTCGAGCTGCATCGCCTCGATCACCGCGACCACGGCTTGGACAGTGCCTTTGAACCCGAGCGCATCCGGATGATGCGCATAGGAAAAGCCCAATCCGGGCGGCTCAATCGCCACCAGCGAGTACTTGCCGCGAAAAGCTTCAAAGATCGGGTCGTAGTGCTCGATGATGTTGGGCCCGTCCGGGAATACGATGACAACCGGCTTGCCGTCTTCGATCTGCGCGCGAACCCTGACCTTCCCTGTCTTGGTTCGAATGAAGCGGATGTCGGGTCGCGATGCCAATCCATCCGCCTCAATGCTCGCTAATGCGCGCGGCGCAAAGAGCACCGTATCCAGCCAGGCTGCGTTACTCATGACGTCCTCATTTTGCGATTTGGTTTGATGGTGTTGGCAGCGAGAAGGGCCGCCAGCGAGCGTTGCGCCGTATCGATCAGCACGTCGTGATCGTAGAGCTGATCCGATGCAAAAACGCCGTCGAGCAGAAGGCGGAATTGAAGTGCGAGGTCGTCGGGACGAGCGCCGCCCGCGTCCCGCGCCAACACCGTGAGCCAGGCGAGTGTCAATTCCTTATGGCGGATCGAAATCTGACCGATCTGCAGATCGTCCGGATAACTCCGCGCCGCGCGCAGGAACACGCAACCGTGAAAGCCCCTGGTCTTCAGCCATTTGCGCAATCCCTCCAGGAGACGCGCATACGGATGCGCATCGGGCGCTCCGGACGTTTGCGCCATCTTCTTCAGAAGCACCAGCGCGATGTCACCGGCTGCATCGAGGTAAGCGAGAACGAGATCGTGCTTGGTTGGAAAATGATAGTAGAGCGCCCGCTTCGTCAGCCCGGCTGCGGCCGCGACCATATCGATGCTGACGGGCTCCAGTCCCTGCTCGTAGAACAGCCGGCTCGCGGCGGCGAGAATGGCGGCGCGTCCGTCCTGGCCGGAGACGCGAGGCATCTACGCCCAGGCCTCAGATGCCGGACAAATCTCGCAATCGATCCGAGGAATGAAGACCAAAACTGAAGGCATCATAGGCCCATCGATTTATTATACCAATAGGTGTAATAAACCGATGAGCCTGTCAACCAGCAAAACCGCCGCAGATCAAAAACGGGTGGTGAGTTCGGTCAGCCAGGCCGGCGAGATGTCGACGAGGGTCGACTCGATGCGCTTGTCCGCACCGGTTGCCACCGCAAGGCCGACCGCGATCAGGATCACCCCCATCGCCATCTTGCCGAACGATCCGGCCGACAGCATGCGATTGCGGAACCGCGCCATCGCCGATGCCGACACCAAACCGAGCAACGCCAGCGGCAATCCCGCGCCGATGCCGAAGGCCAGCATGGTCAGCGCCACCTGCGGCAGGTCTTTCCCTTGCGCAGCAAGCAGCGACGCGGCTCCCAGCGTCGGCCCGACACAGGGCGACCACACCGCCCCCAGAAGAACGCCGACGAGGAACTGGCCGCCGTAACGCGTTTGCGCAGCGCCCGCCATGTTGCGATCCGCCCAGTTGCTCAGCGATCCGCCGGCGAACGCAAACTGCGTCTGGAAACGCGGCACCAGCAGCACCGCGCCGAGCGCGATCATCACGACGGCGGAGGCGATGCGCACCACGCCGGCATCGATGCCGAGCGAAAAGCCGATGGTGGCGATGAAGAGGCCGAACAGTGTGAACGACAGAGCAAGACCGGCCGCGAGCATGGCCGGTCCATAGCGGTCAGCCGCTGATGCTGCACCCAGCACCAGCGGGACCAGAGGCAGCACGCAGGGCGACAGGATCGAGAGGACCCCTGCGGCGAATGCCAGCGCGATCGCAGTCATGCGTGATCAGAGACTCTTGCCGACGAGGCTTTCGATCGAGGCGCGGCGGGTGTCGCCGACGGAACGGCCGACTTCGCTCGCGCCCTTGAACACGATCAGCGTCGACTGCGCCTGCGCATTGAATTCACGCAGCACCTGCTTCTGCTGGTCGTAGTTGACGCGGAAGGTGACGAGCTTGTCGAACTTCGGATCGGTCTTCAGCGCGTTCAGGACCGATTCCTGCGCCTTGCAGGTCGGGCACCAGTCGGCATGGACTTCGACCAGGATCGGCTGGCCAGCAGCCTGGGCGGCCTTGAAGGCTTCCTGGGTATAAGGTGCGGTGCTACCGGCGTACGCGGTGGTCAACAGCGGCCCGATCACAAGCGCTGCGAGCAGCGCGGCGAACCGTGCGAAGGAGGTCACGATTTTCATTATTCTTCTCCGGCAAAGGGTGACGCGGGACGCAACCGGCGCCCGCTGACCGGAGCTACGAACGCAAATCCTGAAAGTTACGCCGCGCGGCGGAAGGCTTTCGCCGTGGTAAGCACCGCCCTAACGCACCACGCCGGAGATGAATCCGGGTTTGCGGCGGGGCGGCTTCACCTCGTTTTTCAGGAAACAACGCGCGGATTTGCCGATGTAGCCCGGACGGCCATAGGTCCACGCCCGGCATTTGTTGTCGGCTTCGCAGGCCGCCTTGCAGGTTTCGCCCTTGGCGTCCGGCTCGACCTCGATACTGCGATAGTCGCCGCCCTGCCGGTCGGTGGCGACCTCGATCGTGCTGTTGCGCGTTTCCAATACGCCGGCGCCGCGCACGCCGGAGACACAGCAGTTGTTCTCGACCCGCGCCGGAACCGCGCCCTTGAGCCAGCACGCCGCCCCGCGCTCGCCATCGATCGGATAATTGAAGCTCCAGGCGCGGCACTTGCGGTCGCGCTCGCAGATCAGCGCGCAGGCCGCGGGGTCACCGGATGGAACGGCAATGCTGGTGTAATCCGCGCCGGGCCGGTCGAAACCGGTCTGCGCGCGCGCGGTATCCGGCTGGGAGATCGCCAGCAATGCCAGAACGGCGGCGAGGATGAGGCTCGTTCTCGGCATCGCGTGCAATCTGTTGATTCTGAATGGCTTCGTGTCCACGCGCCCCGCGGGCCGGGACGCACGGCATTGAAGCCCTGCCCAGATGTACGTCAGATGAACGGATTGTCAGTGTCGCAGCAGCCAAAGGCCGCGGCGCGCGGCTTTAGAATGCGTACTGCGCATAGGCCGGATCGACCGAGCCCCGCCACTCGCCATCGAACTTGGCGAGCAGTTCTTCCGCCGGTGTGCGGCCCGAGTCGATGATCCGGTCGAGCGGTTCGAGGTAACGCGTCTCATCACGGCCCGACTGGTCGACATGGCCCCGGCGGCGCAGCCCGGCATGCGCCAGCGCGAGGCAATCCTTCGCCACCTCGAACAGATAGCGGTTGCCGATCTTGGCCTTGAAGCCTTGCGTGGTCACATCGTCGCGCAGCTGCTGGCGCTCGTCGGCGCTCCAGCCCTTGGCGAGCTCCCATGCCGCATCGAGGCTCGCCTCGTCGTACAGCAAGCCCACCCAGAATGCCGGCAGCGCCGGCAAGCGGCCCCACGGTGCGCCGTCGGCACCGCGCATTTCGAGATACCGCTTCAGCCGCACTTCCGGGAAAATCGTCGAAAGGTGATTGGCCCAGTCCGACAAGGTGGGACGTTCGCCCGGCATTTTCTCGTTCTTGCCGTCGAAGAACTTGCGGAAGGAGGAGCCCGAGACGTCGATGTAATCGTCGCCGCGCTTGACGAAATACATCGGCACGTCGAGCGCGTAGTCGACCCAGCGCTCGAAACTCATGCCGTCCTCGAACGCCCACGGAATCATGCCGGACCGATTGTTGTCGGTGTCCTTCCAGATTTCGGAGCGGAAGGAGAGGAAGCCGTTCGGCTTGCCTTCGGTGAACGGCGAGTTGGCGAACAGTGCGGTGGCCACCGGCTGCAGCGCCAAGGAGACGCGCAGCTTCTTCACCATGTCGGCTTCGGAGGAGAAGTCGAGATTGGTCTGCACCGTACAGGTCCGGTACATCATGTCGATGCCGTATTGGCCGACCTTCGGCATGTAGTTGGTCATGATCTTGTAGCGGCCCTTCGGCATCACCGGGATTTCCGCGCGCGACCATGACGGCGTCATGCCGAGGCCAAGAAAACCGATGCCGAGCGGCGTTGCGATCTCGCGCACCTGCGCCAGATGCGCCATCAGTTCGGAACAGGTCTGATGGATCGTCTCGACCGGTGCGCCGGAGAGTTCGAACTGCCCGCCGGGTTCGAGCGAGATCGCGCCGCCGCCGGTGACATCGTAGAGGCCGATGATGTTGCCGCGCTCCATGATCGGCTCCCAGCCGAGCAGAAGCTTCATGCCGTCGAGCAGCGCGCGGATGCCGCGGTCGCCATCGTACGGCACGGGACGGAGGCCTTCGAGCGTGAACGGCGTCTTCTCGTGCTCGGTGCCGATGCGGAATTGCTCGCGCGGTTTGACGCCCGCCTCGATCCAGCCGACGAGTTCGTCGCGCGAGGCCAGCGGGGTCATGTCGATCTGGTCACGCGCCATGGAAACTCCAGAAACCTAACGTGCTGCGCTGATGCAGGCTTAGTGCGAGGGGTGGCGGACGATGAGGCCCGCGAACGCGTTCGATGTGAGCGAGGTCATCGGGCCTGCGCAGCGTCTTTGACGAGGGGAGCGGCCATCTCACCGCAGGCGCAACCGAGACGGTCGAGCAGACCGCACAGCTTCACCGCGTCGGCGTCCGACAATTTAGCGCCGACATGGCGCTCGATCGCTGCCGAATACGACGTCCACATTTTCTTCTGCAGATCGCGGCCGGCTTCGGTGATCTCGACGAACTGGCCGCGCTTGTCGGAGGCGCACTCGCGCCGCACGGCCAACTTCTCATCGACCAAACGGTCGATCAGGCGTGAGGTCGAGTACTGCGGCAGCAGCATCTGCTTTTCGAGTTCGACGGGACGCAGCTCGCCGGTCGGCGAACGCGACAACTCAAGCAGCGCGTCATACCAGGCGAGCGGCGGAAAGCCGGCCTTCTTCAGATCCTGCTCGACGGCGTCGAGCACCCGGCTCTGCACCCGCATCAGCCTGATCCAGGCGGCGGTCGCCTCGCTCGATGGCTTTTTCTTCATGGCGTCGTCTCGACAAACCCGCTGTGTGGGCCCCACCTTTAATGCATGTGCATTTAAGATGCGGCCTTGTCCAGTCAAGATTTGGGGATGGTGCCACCGGAATCATGACTGGGTTGCCTTGGTCACACCCGTCGCACCGATCCGTTAAACAAAAAAGAATGGCCGGGCGAACCCGGCCATTCTGGTCTCGTCCGCTTTTGCGGGCTGCTTAGGCAGCCGCGATCGCTGCCTGCTTCTTCGGCGGGAAGCGGCCGTAGAAGGTCTCGCCCTTGGCGGCCATCTCGATCAGCAGCTTCGGCGGCTGGAAGCGCGCGCCATACTTGCCCTGTAGCTTGTGGCACAGATCGACGAAGTTCTTCGTGCCCATGAAGTCGATGTAGGACAGGGTGCCGCCGGTAAACGGCGCGAAGCCGAAGCCGAGGATCGAGCCGACGTCCGCTTCACGCGGATCGGTGATCACGTTGTCCTCGACCGTGCGCGCGGCTTCCACCGCCTGCACCACCAGGAAACGCTGTTTCAATTCCTCGACATCGAGCGTGTCGGGATCGAGCTTCTTCGTCTGCAGACCGGCGAGATCGGGCCACAGGCGCTTCGAGCCCTTAGTGCCCTTCTCCGGATACTCGTAGAAGCCCTTGCCGTTCTTGCGGCCGAAGCGGCCCTGCTTCTCGACCATCTCGACCAGCAGCTTCTTCTGCGACTGGTCGATGGCGTTGGCGCCGAGATCGGCCTCCGTCGCCTTCATGATCTTGAGCACGAGGTCGAGCGCGACTTCGTCCGACAGCGACAGCGGACCGACCGGCATGCCCGCCATCTTCGCCGCGTTCTCGATCATGGCGGGCGGCACGCCCTCCATCAGCATTTCGAGGCCTTCCGCGGTGAAGCGCAGCACGCAGCGGTTGGCGAAGAAGCCGCGCGAGTCGTTGACCACGATCGGCGTCTTGCGGATCTGCCGCACGTAGTCGAGCGCGGTCGCGAGCGCGACGTCGCCGGTGTTCTTGCCGACGATGATCTCGACCAGCATCATCTTCTCGACCGGCGAGAAGAAATGGATGCCGATGAACTTCGACTGATCCTTCCATTCCTCGGCCAGCGAGTTGATCGGCAAGGTCGAGGTGTTGGACGCGAAGATCGCGCCGTCTTTAAGGAGCGGCGCCGCCTTGGCGTAGGTCTCGGCCTTGACCTTGCGGTCTTCGAACACCGCTTCGATCACGAGGTCGCAGTCCTTCAGCGCGTTGTAGTCCGCGGTCGGCGTGATGCGCGCGAGGATCGCCTCGCCCGCGTCCGCCTTCATGCGGCCCTTGGCAACGGCTGCGTCGACCTGACCCTTCGCGTGGCCCTTGCCCTTGTCAGCCGAAGCCTGATCGCGATCGATCAGCACGACGTCGATGCCGGCCTGCGCCGACACGAAGCCGACGCTGGCGCCCATGAAGCCGGCGCCGATGACGGCGAGCTTCTTGACGCTGGTCGGCGGCACGCTCGGAGGACGGCGCGCACCCTTGTTGAGGTCCTGCATCGACACGAACAGCGAGCGGATCATCGCCGCCGCTTCCTTGCTGCGCAGGATCTTCGAGAAGTACCGCGACTCGACGCGCAGCGCCGCGTCCATCGGCAGCTGCAAGCCTTCATACACGCAGCTCATGATCGCGCGTGCGGCCGGATAGTTGTCGAAGGTCTCGCGGCGATAGATCGCGTTCGCCGGCGGGAACACCATCATGCCAGCCTTCGAATAGACCGGGCCGCCGGGCAGCTTGAAGCCCTTGTCGTCCCACGGTTGCACGGCCTTGCCGCCATTCTTGATCCAGTCCTTCGCGGTCTTGATCAGGTCGGCCGCCGGCACCACGGCGTTGACGAGGTTCATCGTCTTCGCCTTGGCGACGTTGATGTTGTCGCCCTTCAAAAGAATCTGAAGCGCATCCTGGGTCGCGACGAGACGCGGCACGCGCTGCGTACCGCCACCGCCCGGGAACAGGCCGATCTTGATCTCGGGCAGACCGACCGCGTTCTTCGGGCTGTCGGCCGCGACGCGATAGTGGCACGCGAGCGTCACCTCGAAGCCGCCGCCGAGCGCGAGGCCGTTGATCGCGGCGACCCACGGCTTGCCGCCGGTCTCGATGTTGCGCAACGTCTGCGACAGCTCGCGGCAGCGATCGAACAGCGCCTGGTTTGCCGCTTCCTCGCCCTTGCTCTTGAGCGCGTCGGCGTAAGCGCGGTTCATGCCTTCCAGCATCGCCAGATCGGCGCCGGCGCAGAATGCTTCCTTCGCCGAGGTGATGACGACGCCCTTGATGGCGGCGTCCTCGTTGAGCTGCTTGACGATCGCAGCCATTTCCTCGCCCGAGCGCTGGTCGAGCACGTTCATCGAACGGCCGGGAATGTCCCAGGTGACGAGCGCGATGCCGTCGGCGTCGGTTTCGACTTTGAAATTCTTGTAAGTCATGATCGACGCTCCTCTTACACGCGCTCGATGATGGTGGCCGTGCCCATGCCGCCGCCGATGCACAGCGTGACGAGCGCGGTCGACTTGTTGGTGCGCTCGAGTTCGTCGAGCACGGTGCCGAGGATCATTGCGCCGGTCGCGCCGAGCGGATGACCGAGCGCGATTGCGCCGCCGTTCACGTTGATCTTGTCGTTGTCGATATTGAACGCCTGGATGAAGCGCAGCACCACCGAGGCGAACGCCTCGTTCAGCTCGAACAGGTCAATGTCCTTCAGCGACATCTTCGAGCGCTCGAGCACCTTCTTCGTCACGTCGACCGGACCGGTCAGCATCATCGCCGGCTCGGAGCCGATGTTGGCGAACGCGCGGATCTTCGCACGCGGCTTCTTGCCGATCTTTTCGCCGCCTTCCTTGCTGCCGATCAGAACGGCCGCGGCGCCGTCGACGATGCCCGACGAGTTACCGGCGTGGTGGACGTAGTTCACGCCCTCGATTTCCGGATGCGACTGGATCGCGACGGCTTCGAAGCCGCCCATCTGGCCCATCATCGTGAACGACGGCTGCAGCGACGCCAGCGACTGCATGGTCGTGGTCGGACGCATGTGCTCGTCCTTGGCCAAAATCGTGAGGCCGTTGATGTCCTTCACCGGCTCGATCGACTTCTTGAAGCGGCCCTCGTCCCAGGCCTTGGCCGCGCGCTGCTGGCTCTGCACCGCGTAGGCGTCGCAGGCGTCGCGGGAGAAACCGTACTTGGTCGCGATCAGGTCAGCCGACACGCCCTGCGGCATGAAGTAGGCCGGCACCGCGATCGACGGATCGACCGGCCACGCGCCGCCCGAGGCGCCGATGCCGACGCGGCTCATCGATTCGATGCCGCCGCCGACGGTGAGATGGTTCTGGCCGGACATGACCTGCGCGGCCGCGAAGTTCACCGCATCGAGGCCCGAGGCGCAGAAGCGATTGATCTGCACGCCCGGCACGCCTTCGCCGTAACCGGCCTGCAGTGCCGCGAAGCGCGCGATGTCGCTGCCGGCTTCACCGACCGGATCGACGCAGCCGAGCACGACGTCGTCGACCATGTCTTCCTTGAGATTGTTGCGCGCCTTGAGCGCCTTCAGCGGCGACGTGGCGAGCGCCAGCGCCGTGACTTCGTGCAGCGAGCCGTCGGACTTGCCTTTGCCGCGCGGTGTGCGGACGTGATCGTAGATATAGGCTTCGGGCATGTGAGCCTCCGTTGCGAATTTTTCTGTAGCGATCGAACGGTTTCTCTCCGCGTGCGGGGAGAAACAAAAATCAGAACACTTCCGCCGGCAGTTCCATCAGGGTCGCAGCGCCGCTCTGGATGCGCGCCAGGTGCGTGGCGGTTTCAGGCAGCATGCGTTCCATGAAGAAGCGGCCGGTCACAAGCTTGGCCTTGATGTAGTCGCTGTTGTCGCCCGCCGCGATCTTGTCGTTGGCCACGCGGGCCATCTTCGCCCACATATAGGCCAGCACGACCAGACCGAATAGATGCATGTAGTCGGTCGAGGCGGCGCCGGCATTGTCGGGCTTCGCGAGCCCGTTCTGCATCAGCCAACCGGTCGCCTGCTGCAGGTGACCGAGTGCCGTCGATAGGGGAGCCACATACGGCTTCATGTCGTCACCGGCGTTGTCCTTGGCGAAGGCGGCGACTTCGGCGAAGAAGCCCATCGCCGCGCGGCCGCCGTCCTTCGGCAGCTTGCGGCCGACGAGGTCGAGGCCCTGAATACCGTTAGCGCCTTCGTAAATCATGGCAATGCGCGCATCGCGCACGAACTGCTCCATGCCCCACTCGGCGATGTAGCCGTGACCGCCGAACACCTGCTGCGCGGCCACCGTGTTGGCGAAACCGACGTCGGTCAGCACGCCTTTGATCACCGGCGTCAAGAGACCCATGTGATCGTCGGCGGATTGACGCTCCTTCGCGTCGTCGGAGCGATGGGCGACATCGCTCTTCAGCGAGGTCCAGACGACCAGCGCGCGCGCCGCTTCGTTGAACGCACGCATCGACATCAGCGCGCGGCGGATATCCGGATGCACGATGATCGGATCGGCCGGCTTCTCCGGCGCCTTGGCGCCCGTCAGCGAGCGGCCCTGCAGACGATCCTTCGCGTAGGCCACCGCGTTCTGGTAGGCGACTTCCGACTGGGCGAGGCCCTGCATGCCGACGCCGAGGCGCGCCTCGTTCATCATGACGAACATGGCATTCATGCCCTTGTTCTCTTCGCCGACGAGCCAGCCGGTCGAATTGTCGAAGTTCATGACGCAGGTCGAGTTGCCGTGAATGCCCATCTTGTGCTCGATCGAGCCGCACGACACGCCATTGCGCGCGCCGAGCGAACCGTCGGCGTTGATCGACACCTTCGGCACGACGAACAGCGACACGCCCTTGATGCCGGCCGGTGCACCTTCGATGCGCGCCAGCACGAGGTGCACGATGTTTTCGGTGAGATCCTGCTCGCCGCCCGAGATGAAGATCTTGGTGCCGGTGATCTTGTAGCTGCCGTCGGCCTGCTTCACGGCCTTGGTACGCATCAGGCCGAGGTCCGTGCCGCAGTGCGGCTCGGTCAGATTCATGGTGCCGGACCACTTTCCGGCGATCATGTTCGGAATGAACTTCTGCTTCTGCTCTGGGGAGCCGTGCACGAGCAGCGCCGCCATCGCGCCCTGGGTCAGGCCCGAATACATCGAGAACGCCATGTTGGCGCCCATCATGAACTCGGCGACACTCTGCCCGAGCGTCACGGGCAAGCCCTGCCCGCCGTATTCGGCCGGGCCGACGAGACCGAGCCAGCCGCCTTCGCCGAGCTGCTTGAAAGCGTCCTTGAAGCCCTTCGGCGTCGTCACGCGGCCGTCGTCGTGGCGCGTGCAGCCTTCGAGATCGCCGATGCGATTAAGCGGCTGAACCACTTCTTCGGCAAATTTCGCGGCTTCGTCGAGAATGGCTTCGCGCACGTCCTGCGCGGCATCGGCAAAACCCGGAAGATTGTTGTAGCGGTCGAAATGGAAAACGTCGTTGAGCAGGAATTTGACGTCTTCGACCGGGGCCTTGTAGCTCGGCATCGTGATTGTCTCCGCTGATAACCGTCTCGATTTGTGGGAAGCTTCTTCGGACGCAGCAGTCGAACCATTCCAGTGGCGGACCTTATCCCCTTCCGGAACCGCACGACAGCCGCCGCCGCAAAAATCCTTGTGTTATGCGCTTTTCTGGGCCGCGAGCTGTTCGCCCATCAGCCGGTGCAACAGGTTGATGGCCTTCAGCGGCCGCACCATCACCTTGAAGTGCGTGATGAGGCCGTCGTCATCGAATGTGATGATGTCGACACCGTTGATGGTGATGCCGTCGATGGTGGTTTCGAATTCCAGCACCGCGCCGTTTTGGCTGCGCCACTCGCCGCGATAGGCGAAGGTGGGACCGCCCAGAACTTTGTCCGCGCTTGCCAGATACTTGAAGGTGATGTCGCGTCCGCGCTGTGGCGTGTGCACCACCGGACTCTCGAACACCGCGTCGGGGTGCAGCAGATTCCACAAAGCCGCATGGTCATGCGACTTGATGTACTGGTACCATTGCTCGAGTCCGGTCATGGTCATCGGCGGACGTCCTGTCGTTGCCTTATCCCTTGCATTGGGTCACAGCCGCACAACATGAGAGTGCGCTCGCGACCCGGTGCCACTCTACCGTATGCATATTGACGCATATGCGCCATTGCGCATAATGTCAATCATGCGTGATCCCAAGATGGAGAGTCCGCGCGTGGCCTTAGGGGACGCCATCCTCGCCTGCCTGACTGAAAGTCCGATGACGGGCTACGAGCTCGCCAAGACCTTCGATGCGTCCATCGGCTTCTTCTGGAAGGCGGACCACCAGCAGATCTACCGTGAGCTCAACAGGTTACGCGATCGCGGCCATGTCGAGAGCCGCGAAGTCGTCCAGACCGGCAAGCCCAATAAACTCGTCTACACGCTGACCGATGAGGGCAAGGCGGCGCTTCGGCACTGGGCGGCACGGCCCAGCCGTCCAGCTTCCGTGAAGGACGATCTCCTGGTGCGGATGTTCGCGCTCGACAACGTCGACATCGAACCGCTGCGTGCGGACGTGATGGCCCGCCTCGAACATCACCGCGACCGGCTCGCCCGCTATGAGCGCATCATCTCAAAACGCTTTCCCGACGGAACTGCGCCGCCCGCCGATCTCGGCAAGCTTCTCAACCTGCGCCTCGGCGTCCGCCACGAACGGGCGGTGGTAGAATGGTGTGAGGAAGCGCTCGAGGTGCTGCCGAACAGCCCTCCCGCGACCGTCACGCCCATCGAAAGCGGCCGGCGCAAGCGCAAGACCTGAGCCGGTTCCCCGGCGTTTTTCGGTGACGCCGGATAACTTTACGGCCGTCGCCATCATTCCTTAACCCGGTGTTTACCGTAACCCTGAAAAGTCGGTGCGAGAGGCGCGCCGTCCGTGTGGAATTGCTTTGTCATTCTGCGGGGACGGGGGGCGGCGAGGAGGCGCGAGCGGAGCGCCGTCGGCGAACACCGGACCACAGCATGAATTCGCGCGTATCGTGGAGTGTTGACGGCATCGATCCTTCGGTCCGTGACAGGGCAGAAGCAGCGGCACGCCGTGCCGGGATGTCGCTGAACGACTGGCTCAACGCAAATCTCGGCGGCTCGCAAGGCTCGCCTGCGCAGGCGATGTCGCCCGCCGCACGCGACGCACACGACGTCGCTGACATCCATCAGCGTCTCGACTCCATCACACGCCAGATCGAGCGACTCGCGCCATCGGCGCAGCCGCGCAACGACGGCGTCGCGCGCCAGCTCAACGATGCGATTTCACGTCTCGATGCGCGGCTCAATCGCGCACCCGATCCGGCGCCGGCCCGTCCGCAGCAGACCTATCAGCAGCAGCAGCCGGCGTATCAGCCCTCGCCCTCGATCACGCCGGTGTCGCTCGACGACGCCATTGCCGAAATCGCCGCGCGTCAGAGCCAGCTCGACGGCCGCGTGCCGGCACAGCCGCGTCCGGCACCGACCATGATGCCGGCGATGCCTCCGGTGATGGCGCCGCCGATCGCCCCGCCGATGCCGGACCTGTCCGGCCTCGAACGGCAGCTGTTCAACATCACCAACCAGATCGATGCGCTGCGCCGCCCCGACCATAACGTCGAGGAATCGCTCGCGGCGTTCCGCGCCGAACTCGCCGACATCCGCAAGACCATCACCGAAGCGATGCCGCGCACGGCGATCGAATCGCTGGAAGGCGAAATCCGCACCCTCGCCCGCCGCATCGAAGACGGCCGCCAGAGCGGCGTCGACGGCCAGGCACTCGCCGGCATCGAGCGCGCGCTCGGTGAAATCTACGAAGCGCTGCGCGGGCTGACCCCGGCCGAACAGCTTGCCGGTTTCGACGACGCCATCCGCACGCTCGGCGGCAAGATCGATACGATTGCGCATGCGAGCGGCGATCCGCGCGCGATGCAGCAGCTCGAAGGCATGATCGACGCACTGCGCGGCGTCGTCACCAACGTCGCATCGAACGATGCGCTGGTGCAGCTCGCGAGCGACGTCCGCTCGCTGTCGTCGAACGTCGACCAGCTCGCACGCCAGCACGACTATTCCGGCTCGCTGAACGCGCTCGAACAGCGCATCGCGATGCTCACGACCGCGCTTGAAAATCGCGAACCGATGCCGGCGGGCAGCGCCGGGCACGACAGCAGCCATCTCGAAAGCGCCATGCGTTCGCTATCCGACCGCATCGATCACCTCCAGGCCGGCAGCGGCGACAGCAGCGCTCACATCGACAGCGCCGTCCGCACCCTGTCCGACCGGATCGACAGTCTGCAGGTTGGCGGCGGCGACAGCTCCGCCGTCATGCACCATCTCGAACAGCGCATCGCCCACCTGATGGAGCGGATGGACGGCGCCGGTTCGCAGAACAACAACCTCGCGCGCGTCGAGGACGCGCTCGCCGATATCCTGCGTCACCTCGCCGATCAGCGCGACAACCTTGCGCATCAGCCCGCGATCGGCGCACCGGCGATGGACACGGGCCTTGTCGACGCGATCAAGCGCGAACTCTCCGACATGCGCTACAGCCAGTCGGAAACCGATCGCCGCACGCAGGACTCGCTCGAAACGGTTCACAGCGCCCTCGGCCACGTCGCTGATCGCCTGAGCTCGATCGAAGGCGATCTGCGCAAGGTGCAGTCCGCTCCTGCGCAGCACGAAGCACCGCGCATGGCGATGCCCCAGGCTGCACCGATGACGGCGCCGATGCCGCGCCCCGAATTGCCGAACCCGGTGATGGCGCAAGCGGCCCCGCCGCAGCCGCAGCGCTCGCCGATGGCGAACGTGATCATCGAGCCAGCACCCGCGCCGGCCGTTCGTCCCGACACCGTCACCGCGCGCATGCCGATCGACGCCAGCCTGCCGCCGGATCATCCGCTCGAGCCCGGCTCACGCACTGCCGGCCGTGTCGCATCGCCGTCGGAGCGGATCGCCGCCTCCGAAGACGCGCTCAGCGACATTCCCGGCACGCAAGCTGAACCCGGCAACGCATCGTCCTACATTGCCGCCGCGCGCCGCGCCGCACAGGCCGCCGCCAGCGCTCCGTCTGGCGCGCCGAAGACCGGCCGCATCACCGTGCTCAGCAACGCCGCAAAGCCCGCCAATCCGCAGCCCGCAGCGGGTGAGCCGGTCACCAAGGCCTCGAGGATTCGCTCGCTGCTCGTCGGCGTCAGCGTCGTCGTGATCGTGCTCAGCGGTTTCCGCCTGGTGATGGGCATGTTCGACGGCGGCGAGCCGCAGGCGACGATCCCGACCGAGAAATCAAGCGAAGTCATGCCGCCGGTGAAGCTGACGCCGGACGCACAGCCGCGCACGGACACGCCGGCGCCGCCGTCCATGATGTCGCCGAATCCGATCAATCGTCAAAGCATGCTGACGCCGGCGCCGGACTTCAACAAAGCGCTGCAGTCATCGGGACCGCAGATCATCCGCGTGCCCTCGCCCGCTCAGCCGGCTGCCGTTCCGGCGCCTGCTCCCGTACCGGCTCCGGTCGCGCAGGTCGCGGCTGCGGATCCGGCCGAGGTCACCGGTTCGGTCACGCCGAAGGCGGCGACCAGGATCGCTGCCGCTCCGGTCGCGGCAACGCCGGCCGCTCCGGTGTGGACGCAGGACACGACTGCATCGCTGACGCCGATTTCCGACAAACTGCCCGACGCCATTGGTAGCGAAAAGCTGCGCAACGCCGCGCTGAAGGGCGATCCGGCAGCGGCTTACGAAATCGGCCTGCGCTACGCGGAAGGCAAAGGCATCGCCGCCAACCTCGACGAAGCCGCCAAGTGGTACGAGCGCGCAGCGCTCGGCGGCGTGACGCCGGCCATGTTCCGCCTCGGCACCTTCTACGAGAAGGGCCTCAGCGTGAAGAAGAACCCGGAGACCGCGCGCCGCTACTACATGCAGGCGGCCGAGCGCGGCAATGCCAAGGCCATGCACAACCTCGCCGTGCTCGACGCCGACGGCGGCGGCCAGGGCCCGAACTACAAGAGCGCCGTGCAGTGGTTCCGCAAGGCGGCCGACCACGGCGTCGCCGACAGCCAGTTCAACCTCGGCATCCTCTACGCCCGCGGTATCGGCGTGGAGCAGAACCTCGCCGAGTCCTACAAGTGGTTCAGCCTCGCGGCTGCACAGGGCGATGCCGACTCCGGCCGCAAGCGTGACGATGTGGCCAAGCGCCTCGATGCCCAGTCGCTCGCCGCCGCCAAGCTCGCGATCCAGACCTTTGTGCCGGACACCCAGCCCGAGGGTGCTGCCAACGCGGCCGCTCCCGCCGGCGGATGGGACGGCACGGGTCCTGCTGCAAAGCCGGCTAAAACAGCGGCTCCGAAGGCCTCGTCCAGCAAGCGCGCCGAGCGTTAATCACGAATCTTCACCAGCCTGACAAATCGTTGGCGATCGCCGGGGCAAAACCCGGCGACCAACGGATTCTTTAGTGCCTTGCGCGCGTAATTTCGGTTAAGCAGAAACGCGGCGCGCGCCCGCGTCGCGGCAACGTCACCGATGCCGTGAGCTGCAATGACGCGAGGCTCAGGCACAGACCTCGAGCGATCCGCGCGTGCAGCTGTTTCTTCCCATCGCCGATATTCCGGTCAACATGTTCCTCATCCTGGCGATGGGCATGGCGGTGGGCTTCGTCTCGGGCATGTTCGGCATCGGCGGCGGGTTCCTGCTGACGCCGCTCCTCATCTTCATCGGCGTGTCGCCCGCGGTGGCGGTGGCCTCGGTGTCGAGCCATATCGCGGCCTCGTCGTTCTCCGGCGCGCTCTCGTACTGGCGCCGGCGCGCGATCGATCCGTCGCTCGCATTCGTGTTGTTGTGCGGCGGCATACTCGGAACAGCGTTCGGCGTCTGGCTGTTCACGCTGCTGCGCGCACTCGGCCAGCTCGACCTGATCATCGCGCTGTCCTACGTGGTGCTGCTCTCGACCGTCGGCGGCCTGATGTTCTGGGAAGGCCTGCGCGCCATCCATCGCGCGCGGCAGGGCGATCCGCTGCCGATCCGCCGCTCCGGCGCACATAACTGGATCCACGGCCTGCCGCTGAAGATGCGCTTCAAGCGCTCGAAGATCTACCTCTCCGTCATTCCGCTGATCGCGACCGGCCTCCTCATCGGCTTCATCGGTGCGATCATGGGCATCGGCGGCGCCTTCATGCTGATCCCGATCCTGATCTACGTCATGCGCGTGCCGACCGGCACGGTGATCGGCACCGCGATGGCGCTGACCCTCGTGACCATGATCATGGCGACGGTCCTGCACGCGGTGACCAACCACCTCGTCGATGCGGTGCTGGCGCTGATCCTGATGGTCGGCGGCGTCATCGGCGCGCAGTTCGGCGCCCGCGCCGGCCAGCGCATCCGCGGCGAACACCTGCGCCTGCTGCTCGGCCTCCTGATCCTCTCGGTCGGCATCCGCTTCGCCGTCGAACTCGTGATCAAGCCGGAGGATGTCTACACCGTGCGCGAGATCGGAGAGGGCCGATGAGCGCTCGCCGCCTCGCCTGCATTACCGTCGCGCTTGTGCTGGGTGCGTCGCTCGCCGCGAGCGACGCGCAGGCCGAGCGGCTGATCGTGTCGGTGTCGAACCACCGCGTCACGGTGACGCCGAACTACACCGGTGAAGAACTGGTGCTGTTCGGCTCGATCGAGCGCGACGACAAGACGCCGGCGGATCGCACCAGCTACGACCTCGTCGTCACCATCAAGGGGCCGGGCGCCGACATGGTAACCCGCCGCAAGGAGCGCAAGTTCGGCATCTGGGTGAACACCGACTCGCGGCAATTCCTGAAGGTACCGGCCTATCTCGCCGTGTTTGCCAACCGCCCGTTCAACGAGATCGCAAACCCCGACGTGCAACGGCGGCTGCAGCTCGGTCTCAACAACGTCATCCTGACGCAGCGCGTCGGCACCGACTATGCCGACGTGGTCTCGACCGATCCGTTCCGCTCGGCCTTTGTGCGGCTGCGCATGGAGCACGGCCTCTACCGCGAGGCCACTAACGCAATCACCTTCCTGACGCCGACGCTGTTCCGCACCGGCATTCCGCTGCCTGCGGAAGTGCCGATCGGCAACTACGACATCGAGATCGAGTTGCTCGCCAACGGTGCGCTGGTGACCAAGACCGAGACGGCCTTCGAGATCGTGAAAGTCGGCTTCGAGCAGTTTGTCGCCACGTCTGCGCAGCAGAACGGCCTGCTCTACGGCCTCTTCACCGCGGCGATGGCGTTGATGACCGGCTGGCTGGCGTCGGTCGTGTTCCGGCGGGATTAAGCATCGCGCGTTTTGGTGCGCGAGCGTCAGCCCTTCTTGAAGCAGGCGTTGATCCCCGCGATGCCATTCCACTTTGCTCCTGCATCACCGGAGCCGACCCGCTTCTGGCAGACGTTGCGCGCGCATCCACACTTCGTCTCACCGTGTCCATAGCGCAGGCAGGCCTCGTAATGCTGGGTGCAAGTATAGGCCATGGCCGGTGATGCGGTCAGAGAGCAAAAACCGGCAATGAGCAGTGCCACCAAGTAGCGCATGATCCATTCTCCCCATCCCCGGGGAGAACGGTATCACCGGGCGCCGAGCTCCGCCACGGGCTGGCGAAGCGGATCGCGGAGTCCGCGATGCGGTGAAGAACGCAGCCGCCTAGTAACAGCGCGACGCGGCGATGATATGCAGACTTGTGTCGCCGAGCACATGCGCCGTGAAATCCGGCGTCGGAAAGATTTTCGCGAACGCGCGGTCGCGGATGCTGAGCCCACCGGTGTAAGCCCCGAACGACGGCATCACCGCGCGCACGCCGTCGCTGGCGAAGCAACGGCGGTCGATGCCGCGGGCGCGCGTCGCCACCCGCGCCTTCGGATGCAGATGACCCGCGATCTCGCCTTCCGCACCGGTCGGCTCATGACGGAAGCTGATCGCACCGATGGCGATTTCTTCGGCGACCGACCCGCGCAGCGACTTTGGCGGCAGCGGATCGTGATTGCCCGCGATCCAGATCCAGTCACGGCCCGTCTGCATCGCGGCGATTGTCTCGCGGTCCGTCTCGGCGAGACGTTCATGCGCGTCGCGATCATGGAAACTGTCGCCGAGCGCGATCACCCTGCGCGGATTGTATTGCGCGATCACGGCCGCAAGCCGCGCGAGCGTCGCGGCGGTATCGAACGGCGGCAGCAGGATGCCGCGCGTGGCGAAGCTCGAGCCTTTTTCCAGATGCAGGTCGGAGACGACGAGCAGCCGCTCCTCGCCCCAGTAAAGCGCACCGGAGAGATCGGCCGTCAGCGCAACGCCCGCCACCGTTATCACGGCGTCCGGTTCCCGTTTTGCTGCGACCTGCCCGCTCACGACGTCATCCCATCGCTTCCTTGACGAGTTCCGCGGCGGTTTCCGCCAGCAACTCGTCGGCTGCCTCGCCATAAACCGCTTCGCGGCCGATTTCCAGCATCACCGGGACGGCGAGCGGCGACACGCGATCGAGTTCACGATGCACGATATGTCCGCTGATTCGTGTCAGCATGTCACCCAGCCGTTTCAGGTCGAGCAGACCCGTGGCGGCATCCGCCCGCGCGGCGCGCAGCAGCACGTGATCCGGCTGATGCTTGCGCAGCACGTCGTAGACGAGGTCGGTCGAGAACAGCATCTGCCGCCGCGACTTCTCCTCGCCGACGAAACGGCGCGGAATCAGCCCCGAGATGATCGCGCAGGCGCGGAACGTACGCTTCATCAGCGCCGACTCGGCGAGCCACGCCTCGAGATCGTCGCCGAGCATGTCCGGATCGAACAACGCCGCGAGATCGAGCCGTCCCTGCCGCACCATCGCCGAGAGATCGCCGACGCCCCACACGGCGAGCGCGTATTCGTTGGCGACGAAGCCGAGCGGCCGCGCCCGGGCGCGCTCCAGCCGCCGCGTCAGCAACATACCGAGCGTCTGATGCGCGAGCCGTCCCTCGAACGGATAGCAGACGAGGAAATGCCGGCCGCCGCGCGGGAATGTCTCGATGACGAGTTCACGCGGACCGGGAATGCGCGAGACATGCGTCTGCAGCGAGAGCCAATCGCGCACCTGCTCCGGCAGGCCGCGCCACGCACTCTTGTCGGCGAGCAGATGCCGCACGCGGTCCGCGAGATACGTCGAAAGCGGAAACTTGCCGCCGGCGTAGGACGGCACTTTCGCATCCACATCGTTGGCGCGCGAGACGTAGACCTGATCTTCGGCCAACGCCTCGTAGCGCACCACCTCGCCGCCAAACACGAAGGTGTCGCCGACGGACAGGCCCTCGATGAAATACTCCTCGATCTCGCCCAGCATGCGGCCGCCGCGGCCGATGACGCCGGTCGAGCCGGAACCGCCGGCGCGCGAGCGCACGAGCTTCACCTTCAGCATCTGCTCTTCGACAATGGTACCGACGTTGAGGCGATAGCTTTGCCGCACGCGCGGATTGGCGACGCGCCACTTGCCGTCCCTGTCCTGCTTGATGCGGGCGAAGCGTTCGTACGATTTCAGCGCGTAGCCGCCGGTTGCGACGAAATCGACCGTGTCGTCGAAATCGGCGCGTGTGAGTTCGGCGTACGGCGCGGCACGTCGTACCTCGTTGTAGAGCTCGTCGCTGAGGAACGGCTCGCCGCAGGCACATCCCATGATGTGCTGCGCCAGAACATCGAGCGCGCCGGTGCGCAGCGGCGGCGTGTCCTGTGCATTCTCCGCAATCGCATCGATGGCGACGCGGCACTCCAGCACCTCGAAGCGGTTCGCCGGGATCATCACCGCACGCGAGGGCTCGTCGAGCCGGTGATTGGCGCGGCCGATCCGCTGCATCATACGCGAGGCGCCCTTCGGCGCGCCGACATTGATGACGAGATCGATATCGCCCCAGTCGATGCCGAGATCGAGCGACGAGGTGCAGACCACGCCGCGCAGCTTTCCCGCCGCCATCGCATCCTCGACTTTGCGGCGCTGCGCAACATCGAGCGAGCCATGATGCAACGCAATGGCGAGGCCGTCCTCGTTGATGCGCCACAGATCCTGAAAGATCATCTCGGCCTGGCTGCGCGTGTTGACGAAGACCAGCGACGTCTTGTTGCGCTTGATCAGGTCGTAGATTTCGTTGAGCGCATGCCGCGCGCTGTGCCCGGCCCACGGCAGATGTTCGGCGGTGTCGAGCATCTCGACGATCGGCGCCGCACCGCCGGACGCGACGACGATGTCGGCGGCCGTTGGCGCACCCACATCCTGCGGCACCAGCACCCGCGCCAGCGAATCCGGTTCGGCGACCGTTGCGGACAATCCCGTCGCAATCACGTTCGGTGCGAGACGAAACAACCGCGCCAGCCCGAGCGACAGCAGATCGCCGCGCTTGGAGGTCACCAGCGCATGCAGTTCGTCCAGCACGATGCGCTTCAGCGAGCCGAACAGATATGGCCCGTCGGCGGACGAAATCAGTAGCGCCAGCTGCTCCGGCGTCGTCAGCAGAATGTCGGGCGGATCGCGGCGCTGGCGCTGGCGGCGCGAAACCGGCGTATCGCCGGTGCGCGTCTCCACACGGATCGGCAAATCCATCTCGGCGATCGGCCGTTCGAGGTTGCGCGCGATATCCACCGCAAGCGCCTTCAGCGGCGAGATGTAGAGCGTGTGCAGCCCGCCTTTCTTACCCTCTCCCCTTGCGGGAGAGGGTGGTCCGGAGCGAAGCGAGGGACCGGGTGAGGGGTTTTCAAACAGCGACGTTTGACGCGTATCACCCCTCACCCGTCTCGCCGCCTTCAGCGGCTCGCCACCCTCTCCCGCAAGGGGAGAGGGAAGAAAGCCGCTCAGTTCCACCAGCGTCGGCAGAAAACCGGCGAGCGTTTTGCCGGCGCCGGTCGGCGCGATCAGCAGCGCGGAACGGCGCGCCTGCGCTTTCGCCAACAGCGCCAGCTGATGCTCGCGCGGCGACCAGCCGCGCGCCTTAAACCAGCGCCGGAAATGGTCAGGCAGGAGACTGGAATCGTGCGCACCCACGCTTCAAGAGGTAGGGCCTTTGCGCACAATGGTCGAGGGGCGGCCCACAAACTTGTCCCGGACGCGATGCAGCGTGCAACGCTGCTTCGCAGAGCCGGGACCGTTCCAAACTCCGTGGTCGATACGGCCCCGGATCAGCAGCGCGTCATTTTATGCCGCGCAGCGTCCGGGGCAATCTTCAGTTTTACTCAGTCACCGGCTTGTCGGAGATATCCCAGTCCTTGCCGTTGAAGATCGAGATGTAGAGCGTCTTCATCGGCGTGTAGTTGTCCGGCGTGTAGCTGTAGGTGATGCCGTCGAGCATGTAGGGCGAGTGGAAGTCGTTCAGATTCTGCGCCTGCTTCAGCACGTTCTCGCGCGTCAGGTTGTCGCCGCAGCGGCGCAGGATCTCTGCCATCGCCACCGCCTGGCCGTAACCGGCGTAGGCGATCGTGTTGTCGGCATCGACCGTCGGCAGATACTTCGCGCGCAACTCCTCGAACGCCTTGACGTCCGGATCGTTCGCCCAGCGCGGAAGGCCGACTTCCTTGGAATAGCGGATGGCGACAATGCCGGCCGCGTTTTCGAAACCGGCGGCCGAGAGAATCGAGCGGCCGGTCGAACCCGCCGACAGCAGTTGCAGCGGCTTCCAGCCGAGTTCGGCGACTTTGCGGATCGACTGCGACGACGCCTTGCCGGTCGAGATGTTGTAGAAGACGTCGGCGCCCGACTTCGACAGGTTGATCAGCTGCGAGTCGATGGTCGGATCGGTGAGATCGTAGGTCGCCTCCGCGATCACCTTCGCCCTGCCGCCGGCCTTGGCGAGTTCTTCCTTGAACGGCCCGAGGAAGTCGCGGCCGAAGTCGTCGTTCTGGTAGAGGATCGCGATCTTCGCGTCCGGCTTCACCGCCAGCACGTGCTTGGCGAGAATGCGCGCCTCCGTCGGATAGAGCGGCAGGCCCGCCATGGTCCATTTGAAGTTCTTCGGATCGTTCCACTTCGACGCGCCGGTGTTGAGCAGCAGCTGCGGCACGCCCTTCTGGTTCAGATACTTGTGCACGGCGGTCTGCGGCGCGGTGCCGAGCGAGCCGTAGAGCGCCAGCACTTCGTCCTGCTCGACGAGGCGGCGCGTCGCTTCCACCGCCTTGGGCGATGAATACGCGTCGTCGAGTGTGAGGAACGTGACCTTGCGGCCGTTGATGCCGCCCTTCTCGTTGATCATCTGGAAGTAGGCCTGGCCGACGCGGCCGAGCACGCCGTAGAGCGAGCCGGGTCCGGAATGCGGCACCGTCTGGCCGATCTTGATCTCGGTATCGGACGCGCCGGGATCGTATTTCTTCTGGGCGAGCGCCGGCGTCGCGGCGAAGACGCACGCGGCGAGCGCGGCGGTGGCAAATGGACGAATCGACGGGAAAGTTCGGGACATCAATCGGGACATTGGGGGCACTTCCTCCGGTTCTTTTTCGCGTTCTTGGCCGGCTCTTTTTCGAGCCTTTGGCGTGTCATCAGGGCAGCGTTCGGCCCGTGAAATGTAAAGTGACACCGCTGTCACTGGGGAACTCGATACCAGGACAACACACGACCTCAAAAAATCGTTGAGAATCCAGTGTTTACGCGCTTTTAACGACGACGTTTTGCAGCCCACTGTAGCCCCCGCGCCACAGACAGACTCGGCCATACGCTGTACCTTCCCGGCCAATACTGGGGTTCGAATTTTCAGATCTGGGGTTCTCAATGAAAAAAACACTGATCACCGCCGCGATCGTCGCCGGCGCAGCCACCGCCGCCAACGCAGCCGACCTTCCGCGTAAGGCGCCGGTCTACAAGGCTCCGGTGATGCAGGTCTACGACTGGACCGGCTTCTACATCGGCGCGAACTTCGGCGGCAGCGTCGGCCGCGACCTGACCCGCGCTTCTGCAAACGGCCCCGGCGGCACCCCGATCTTCAACGAGCGTTCCCACCTGTCGCCCGCTGGCGCCATCGGCGGCGGCCAGATCGGCTACAACTGGCAGTTCCGCAATTTCTATAATCTCGTGCTCGGCGTCGAAGCCGACATTCAGGCCAGCGGCCAGCGCGACAACTTCCTGTGCGGTCTGAATTGCGTTCCTGGAACGCTCTTCACGGGCAGCCAGAAGCTCGATTGGTTCGGCACGGCCCGCGTTCGCGCCGGCCTCGCGACCGGACCGGTGCTGACCTACATCACCGGCGGCTATGCCTACGGCCATTACGAAACCACCGCATCGGGCCTTGCAGCCGGCACCGCGTTTACGCAGACCACCAGCGGCACGAAGGGCGGTTACACGATCGGCAGCGGCGTCGAAGCGCAGCTCAGCGGCAACTGGACCGGCAAGATCGAATATCTGTATGTGCGCCTGCAGGGCACGTCCGCCGGCGCCGTATTGCCAGGTGGCATCACCACCTTCGGTTCGACCCGCGTCGAGGATCACATCTTCCGCGCCGGCGTGAACTATAACTTCGGCAAGAACGCCAACTACGTCGCGCCGCTCGCCAACTGGTCGGGCTTCTATGTCGGCGGCAACGTCGGTTCGGTCATCGGCCGCAATCGCAGCAGCGATACGTTCGCAGGCGCAGCTCCGCGCTTCACGCTGGTTCCGGAAGGCTACATCGGCGGCGGCCAGGTCGGTTACAACTGGCAGGCTGGCGCGTGGGTCTTGGGTGCAGAGGCTGACTTCCAGGGCTCGACCGCAAAGGACAAGAAGGCGTGCGTCTTCTTCTGTATCCCGGGCGCCGGCATCGCTCCCGAACAGAAGCTTTCGTATCTCGGCACCGTTCGCGGCCGCGTCGGTTACTCGGTCGGCTCGACCCTGTTCTACGGCACCGCCGGTTTCGCTTACGGCGAAACCAAGACCCGTCTGACGGAAGTTGCTGGCGCTGCTACGGCGACCATCGACCTGAAGCGTTCGAAGGGTGGCTATGCTGTCGGCGCCGGCATCGAGTCGCCGTTCAACCCGCTCAACCTGTTCGGACCGAACTGGACCTCGAAGACCGAGTACCTTTACGTCGACCTCGGCCGCTCGACCTTCAACTTCGCCCCGGCTGGTTTTGCCGCGCAGACCTTCTCGACCAAGAACGAGGAGCACATCTTCCGCACCGGCATCAACTATCACTTCAACACGGTGGCTCCGGTGGTTGCGAAGTACTGAGCATGATCCCGAAAAGTGGGAACCGGTTTTCGGATCGGATCACGCTCTAAGGAAAAGCTTCGCGACACCGCAAGAAACACAGAACCCCGGCAGAGATGCCGGGGTTTTTGTTTGGCTAGGGTTGGGCTGCCGTCACCACCAGCCCCGGCACCGGCAACCCGCCATCGTTGCGGGTCGAGACGGCTTCGATCCGCACGTCGATGAAGCCTGCATCCCGCAACGCATCACGCACCACAGCCTCGCTGTGCGCGTAGCGGAAGCCCTCGCCGATGACGGTACCCGCGCCCGCGTGCGTTTCCACCGTGAAGCCTATGAGCGCCTGCGGCTTCAGCACGCGCGCGGATGCGCGCAGCACGGGCGCAAGATCCTTCAGGTACACGAACGCATCCGCCGAGATGACGAGATCGGCGCTCGCACCCGCCTCCTGCGCCAGCCCCTCGTTCATGTCGCAAACGTCGAGGCGCGCGTAGAGGCCGGTCGCCTTCGCCTGCGCGATCATGCCGCTTGAGATATCGAGGCCGACGAACGTCTCCGCCACCGACGCCAGCGCCTTCGCGGCGAGGCCCGTGCCGCAACCGAGATCGATCACGCGCGCGAAATGTACCGGCCTCTTTTGTGCCTGCCGCGCGGCGACCACCGCCTTCCGCAGCACCTCCGGCCCGCGATAATGGAGATCGCCGATCAGCGCCGCGTCGAACTTCGGCGCATACTGATCGAACAGCCCGCGCACATATTCCTTCGGCATCTCGGACAGCTCCGACGCGCCGAGCCGCATCAGCCGCAGGCTCGCGCCGTGGCGATCCTCCGCATCCGCTGCGAGCGCCTTGCGATAAGCGTCGATCGCGGCGTTGTTCTGGTTCAGCTCCTCCTGCATCTCGCCGAGCGCGAACCAGGCCGAGGCGAAGCCGGGCGCGCGTTCCGCCGCCTGCGCCATCAGATCCGCCGCGCCCGCGAGATCGCCGCGCAACTGCAGGTCGCGGGCGAAATCGTAGCGCCGGTCGGCGATCAGATCGCCCGAGGACATGAACATGCGGAACGGCACGGCGCGAAAACTCCTAAGTGAAGGCTCCTGACTCCAACCGGCAGTAGGGGGGCCTATATACAGGACATGCGCCCGCACGACATCCTGACGCCCCGCCCCGCCGGCCTCTATTGCAAGCCGGGGGATTTCTACATCGACCCCGTGCTTCCGGTGGAGCGCGCGCTGATCACCCATGGCCATTCCGACCATGCCCGCTCGGGCCATGGCCGCGTGCTGGCGACGCAAGAGACGCTCGACATGATGCGGCTGCGCTACGGCGAGAACTTCGCAGGCAGCGTGCAGACGATCTCCTACGGCGAGGCCGTGACGTTCGGCCCCGTCACCGCTTCGTTCCACCCGGCCGGCCATGTGCTCGGCTCGGCGCAGATCGCCGTCACCTGCGGGTCGATCAGGATCGTCGCCTCCGGCGATTACAAGGACGTGCGCGACCCGACCTGCGCGCCGTTCGAGGTGGTGCGGTGCGACGTGTTCATCACCGAGGCCACGTTCGGACTGCCGGTGTTTCGTCATGGCGACGCGGCCGATGAAATCCAGAAGCTGCTGCGCTCGGTACAGATGTTCCCGGAACGCGCGCACATCGTCGGTGCGTACTCGCTCGGCAAGGCGCAGCGCGTGATGGCGCTGCTGCGCGAGGCCGGCCACGACGCGCCGATCTACCTGCACGGCGCGATGGAATCGATCACGCGCTATTACGAGAGCCGCGGCATTCCGCTCGGCGAACTGCGCCCCGCCACGGTTGCGAAAAAGGCCGAGCTTGCGGGAACGATCACGCTCGCGCCGCCGTCGTCGCTCAATGATCTCTGGTCACGCCGTTTCCCCGATCCGGTCGCGGCGTTTGCATCAGGGTGGATGCGCGTGCGCGCCCGTGCGCGCCAGCGCGGCGTCGAACTGCCGCTGGTGATTTCCGACCACGCCGACTGGGACGGCCTCTGCGCCACCATTCTCGCCACCGGCGCCGGAGAAATCTGGGTGACGCACGGGCAGGAAGACGCGCTCGTGCACTGGTGCAAGGGCAAGGGCCTCGCCGCGAAGCCGCTGACGCTCGTCGGCTACGGCGAGGAGGACGAGGCATCCGCACTGCCCGCCGCACAAGCGGAGACCGCATGAACCGCTTCGCCGAGCTGCTCGATCGTCTCGCATACGAGCCCGGCCGCAACAACAAGCTGCGGCTGATCACGGCTTACCTGCGCGACACGCCCGACCCCGATCGCGGCTATGCGCTCGCGGCGCTGACCGGTGCGCTGTCGTTCCGGCACGCCAAGGCGGGACTGATCCGCGAACTGATCTCCTCGCGCACCGACGAGACGCTGTTCGCGATGTCTTACGACTACGTCGGCGACCTTTCGGAGACCGTCGCACTGATGTGGCCCGTCGATACGCGCGCGACCAACTCGCCACCACCACCATCGCTCACCGAAGTGGTCGAGACCTTGCACACGCTCGGCAAGGCCGAACTCCCCGCACAGCTCGCGCGCTGGCTCGACGAGCTGGACGAGACCGGCCGCTGGGCGTTGTTGAAGCTTGTCACCGGCGCGCTGCGTATCGGCGTCTCCGCGCGGCTCGCCAAGACCGCGGCTGCGGCGCTCGGCGACCGCGACCCACATGACATCGAACTGATCTGGCCGGGCCTGTCGCCGCCGTACCTCGACCTGTTCGCCTGGCTGGAAGACCGCGCCGACAAGCCGATCAACCGCGATCCCGCGCCGTTCCGCCCGGTGATGCTGGCGCACGCGATCGAAGACGCGGACTTCGCCACGCTCGCGCCCTCCGACTTCAGCGCCGAGTGGAAATGGGACGGCATCCGCATCCAAGCCGTCACCGGCGCGGACGACGACGGCCAACTGGTGACGCGCTTCTATTCGCGCACCGGCGAGGACATCACGCCGGCGTTTCCCGATCTCGTCACCGCGTTTCGCGCGCCCGGCGCCATCGATGGCGAGCTGCTGGTTGTACGCGACCACCGCGTGCAGACGTTCAATGTTCTGCAGCAGCGATTGAACCGCAAAACCGTCACACCGAAGATGACGAAGGACTTCCCGGCGCATCTGCGCGCCTACGATCTCCTCGGCGACGGCGATGAGGACCTGCGCGAATTGCCCTTGAGCGAGCGCCGCGTACGGCTCGAGACACACATCGCGAAACTCAACGATCCGCGTGTCGATCTCTCGCCGCGCATATCCTTCGAGACATGGGACGAACTCACCGCCGCCCGCGCCGATCCGTCATCGGCAGGCGCAGGCGACGATGCGGAAGCGGTCGAAGGCGTCATGCTGAAGCGGCATGACGCGCCGTATGTGCCCGGCCGCCCGAAAGGCCTGTGGTGGAAGTGGAAGCGCGATCCACACATCATCGACGCGGTCTTGATGTATGCGCAGCGCGGCCACGGCAAGCGCTCGTCGTATTATTCCGACTACACCTTCGGCGTCTGGAATAGAGGCGAGGACGGAGACCAGCTCGTGCCGGTCGGCAAGGCTTACTTTGGCTTCACCGACGAGGAGCTGATCGAGATCGACAAGTTCGTCCGCAAGCACACCATCGACCGCTTCGGTCCGGTGCGCGTGGTCACGCATCAGCCCGATCAAGGGCTGGTGTTCGAGGTGGCGTTCGAGGGATTACAACGCTCGACCCGGCACAAGTCCGGCGTCGCGATGCGCTTTCCGCGCATCAGCCGTTTGCGCTGGGACAAGCCGCCGCGCGATGCGGATCGCCTCGAAACGCTGGAGCGGATGCTGAAAGAAGAGACGAACGAACCTGCATGATTTCCGTCATTGCGAGGAGCGCGCTAGCGCGACGAAGCAATCCACCGCCACTGGTTATGGCTGGATTGCTTCGCTCCGCTCGCAATGACGAAGGATTTGTAATCACCAAACCGACTTGCGCTTGCGCAGGTCGTCGGCCTCGGCCTTGCTCAGCGGCTGGATGACCTTGCCTTGCAGCAGCAGGAACAGCTTCGCCGTCTCTTCCAGCTCTTCCGTCGCGTAGGTCGCGTTTTCGAGCGTCGTGCCCGCAACCACCGGACCATGATTGGACAACAGCATTGCGTGATGCTTGCCCGCGAGCTTCTCGACCGCGCGAGCGAGTTCCTCGTCGCCCGGCGCGAAGTACGGCACCAGCGGCAGATGGCCGACGCGCATCACGTAGTAGGCGGTGAGCGGCGGCATGCAGTCGTGATGATCGAGCCCGTGCAGGCACGACACCGCGACCGAATGCGTCGAATGCAGATGCACCACCGCATGCGCGCCGTCGCGCTGGCCGTACATCGCACGATGCAGGAACGCTTCTTTCGTGGGCGCATCGCCGTCGACGAGACGGCCCTTGGCATCGAGCCGCGACAGCCGCGCCGGATCGAGCGCGCCGAGCGAGGCATTGGTCGGCGTCATCAGCCAGCCGCCATCCGGCAACCGCACCGAGATATTGCCGCTCGAGCCGTGCGTCAGCCCGCGATTGAACAGCGACGCACCGCACGCGCAAATCTGGTCGCGGAGTTTAGTTTCACTGCTCACGACAAGCGATCCCACGCCTTCAGGAAGAAATCTTCCGCGCCGAAGTTACCCGACTTCAGCGCCAGCGCCACATCGGGCTTCGAGGTCGAGCGCGTCCACGGCACACCGGGATCGATCTCGGGACCGATCGTCAGCGCCTTGACGCCGAGCGCCTGCACCACCGCGCCGGAGGTCTCGCCACCGGCGACGATCATCCGCGTAAAGCCGCGCGCCGGCAACGCCGCCGCGACCGCGCCGAGCAGATGCTCGACGATGATTCCGGCCTTGTCGCGGCCGAGCCGTTCCTGCACGCGCTGGACCGCTTCGGGTTCGTCGCTCGAATAAATCAGAAACGGCTTGTCGGCCGGCTGCCGCTCGACCCATTGCAACAGCGCTTGCGGATTCTGCACACCGTCGGCGATCTCGAGCGGGTCGAGCCGCACATTTGGGAGGCCTGCGGCAATCGCCGCCTTCACCTGCCCGCGTGTCGCCGCCGAGCAGGAGCCCGCGAGAATAGCACGGCGGCCTTGCGGTGCAGCCATCTGCTTCGGTGCGGGCGTCAGTTCCTTGATCAGCCCGGCCGCGCGATAAGCCGCCGGCAAACCCATCGCGACGCCGGAGCCGCCGGTGATCAGCGGCAGATCGCTGAGCGCAGCGCCGATGGTGCGCAGATGCTCGTCCTTCACCGCGTCGACGATGAAAATGCGGTGCTCGCTGTCGGCCTCAAGCGCCTTGCGCAGTGCATCCGGCCCCTGATCCACAATCGCATAGCCGAGCAATCCGATCTTGAGCTTGGTCTGCCGCTGCAGCACGCGCACGAGATTCGAATCGCGCATCGGCGTCAGCGGATGATCCTTCATCGGGCTTTCGCTGAGCGGGATGCCATTGACGAACAGGTTGCCGCTGAACAGCGTGCGCCCCGCCTGCGGAAACACCGGGCACGCGATCGTCACGCCGCCGGTGATAGCGAGCAACGCCTCAGCGACCGGACCGATGTTGCCTTTGTCTGTCGAATCGAACGTCGAGCAATATTTGAAGAACAGCCGCTGCGCGCCGAGCCGCTGCAGCGCCGCCGCCGCTTCAAGCGACTGCTGCACGGCATCCGCCGCAGGGATCGTGCGCGACTTCAGCGCGATCACCAGCGCGTCGATACTCGACGTATCGAGATCGTCCGGCGGCAATCCGGTCGACTGCACGGTGCGCAGACCCTCGCGCGTCAGCATCAGCGCAAGGTCGGTGGCGCCAGTGAGATCGTCGGCGATGCAGCCGAGGATCATGATGTTTTCCTTCTGGGCATGAGGCGATCCGAAACCAGTTCGGCGCTCGGGTCAAGCCTCAGATCAGAACTTGGCGATCACGCCGCCTTCATCGCCTTGAACCAGCCGAGGCCGTCGACAGTCTTGCCTTTGGGGTTGTATTCGCAGCCGACGAAACCCGTGTAGCCGAGCCGGTCCAGCGCCGCGAACACACGCGCATCGTCGAGTTCGCCGGTGCCGGGTTCGTTGCGGTCCGGCACGGCCGCCGTCTGCACGTGGCCGATAATCGGCATCATCGCTTCCAGGCCCTTGATGACGTCGCCGTGGATGATCTGGCGATGGAAGATGTCGAACTGCAATTTCAGGTTCGGGCGCGCCAGCCGCTTCACGATATCGGCGGCAACGTCGAAGTTGTTGAGAAAGAAGCCGGGCACGCTGCGCCCGTTGATCGGCTCGATGACGATGTCGAGACCCTTCGGCGCGGCCTTGTCGCAGGCGAACAGCACCGCGCTCTCGTAGGATTTCTGCGCCACCGGGTCGCCGGCCTTGGCAAGGCCCGCCATCAGATGCAGCCGCTTCACGCCGGTCGCCTCCGCATAGACCAGCGCCTTGTCGATCGACGCCTCGAATTCGGCGCGGCGCTCGGGAAACACCGCCGTGCCGCGCTCGCCCTTCTCCCAGTTGCCCGGCGGGCAGTTGAACAGCGCCTGCGTCAGACCGTTGTCCTTCAGCGCCTTGCCCACCGCTTCCGGCGGATGCTCGTAAGGAAAGAGAAATTCCACCGCGTCGAAACCGTTGTCACGCGCCGCCTTGAAGCGGTCGAGAAACGCCCATTCGGTGAACATCATCGAGAGATTGGCGGCAAAACGGGGCATGTGCTTACGCTTTCCTTGCAGGCAGTTCGGTGCCGGTGATCTGGGCGTAAAGACGCGCGACGGACGCGTCGTCGTCCTTGCCCATGCCGGCAGCGGCGGTCATGAGAAACATCTGGAGCGCGGCGGAGGCGACCGGCGTCGGAAACTTCGTGCCGCGCGACATGTCGTTGATGATGCCGAGATCCTTGGTGAAGATCTCGACCGCGCTGCGCGGCGTGTAGTCGCCGTCGAGCACGTGCGGCATGCGGTTCTCGAACATCCACGAGTTGCCGGCGGACGCGGTGATCACCTCGTAGACCTTCGCGATATCGAGGCCGAGCCGCTTGGCGAGCACCAGCGCTTCGCTCGCGGCCGCGATGTGCACACCGGCGAGCAGCTGATTGATCATCTTGAACGATGCGCCGATGCCGGCTTCGTCACCGAGCCGATAGACCTTCGCCGCCATCGCTGCGAGCGCGGGCTCGGCCTTGCTCATCGCGGCCGGTGCGCCCGATGCGAGCACGGTAAGTTCGCCTTGCGCAGCGCGCTGCGCGCCGCCGCTGATCGGCGAGTCGAGATAGAGCAGCCCTTTCGCCTCGGCGTCTTTCGCAAGCCGCCGCGCCCGCTCCGGGTCCATGGTTGCGCAGGACATCACCAGCGCGCCCTTCGGCAGCGCATCGGCCAGTCCGCCGGAGCCGAACAGCACGTCTTCGGTCTGGTCGGCATTGACGACGACGATCACGGCAATCGCCGCGCCCGCCCCCGCGTCCTTCACCGAGCCGCAGGCCTTGCCGCCGTGCTCGCTCGCGAACTTCGATGCCACGTCCGGCCGCACGTCGAAGGCCGAGACGGCAAAGCCCTTGCGCCGCAGCGACACGGCCATGCCGTAACCCATCGAGCCGAGGCCGATGACAGCAACTGGAGATGGGGTGGAGGCTGCATTCATGCGCCGTTCATTCCTCGCGTTTTCTTCTGGTTGGCGGGCACATTACAGCGCGTTTAGGCCATGCGAAACCACCGCAAATCCGATAAACTTGAGCTCGATGCTTGACAACGGCTAGGCGCGCACCACCTGCGCACTTCATCCCCGCAGTTGCGCGGCGCAACGAACAGGAGACCACGATGCAGACCGAGAACAGGCCGACGATCGAAAGTCAGCCGGCCGCGACCGACAACCTGTCGCGCTTTCTCGGCGGCTCGCCGCTCGGCGTGCTCCTGCGCCTCATCGCGATGTCGATCCTCGTCGGCGTCGTACTCGCCGCGATCGGCTTAGATCCCTGGAATATCATTCACAGCATCCGCAAACTCTTCCAGGCGGTGTGGGATCTCGGCTTTGACACCATCAACTGGCTGTGGCGCTACTTTCTGCTCGGCGCCGTGATCGTCATACCTGTGTGGCTGATCATGCGGATTGCCAACACACCGCGACGCTGATTTGTCTTGCCCCGGACGCTGCGCGGCATGAAATGACGCGCTGCTGATCCGGGGCCATACCACCCTCAGCATCCGGAATGGTCCCGGCTCTGCGACGCAGCGTTCCACGCTGCATCGCGTCCGGGACAAAATTGTTTGGCTATGAGTATCGATAACCCCAATCTGACGACGCGCGACGTCTTCGCCATCGCCGGCCCCGCGATGCTGGCGAACCTGACGACGCCGCTGCTCGGCGTTGTCGCCACCGCCGCGATCGGACGCCTCGGCGATGCCACCATGCTCGGCGGCGTGGCGATGGCCTCGGTCATCTTCGATTGCCTGTTCTGGCTGTTCGCGTTCCTGCGCATGAGCACGGTGGCGTTCGCGGCGCAGGCGGTCGGTGCGGGACAGACGCATGAACTGCGCGCGCTCTTGGCGCGCGGCTTCATCATTGCAGCTATCGTCGGCGTGCTGCTGATCGCCGTGCAGACGCCGCTGACCGCGCTTCTGCTGAAAGCGATGGGCGGCAGCGAGGGCGTCACCGCCGCCGCGAAAACCTACTTCGCCGTGCGCATCTGGTCGGCGCCGCTGGTGCTCGCGAACTACGTCGTGCTCGGCTGGCTGGTCGGGCAGGCCCGCGCCACTTTGGCGCTGACGATCCAGATCAGCATCAACGTCATCAACATGGCGGCGACCGTGCTGCTGGTGCTGGTGCTCGACGTCGGCATCGTTGGCGCGGCGTTCGCCGCCGTGATCGCGGAAGCGGCAGGTCTCGTGCTCGGCGTCATCGTGTCGCGACGGATTGCCGGCGGGCGCATCGCCGTGCCGCGCGCTGAACTGCTGGATCGTACGAAACTGATGCACATGATGGCGGTGAACCGCGACATCATGATCCGCACGGCGGCGCTGATCGCGGCGTTTCTCTTTTTCATCGCGCAGGGCGCACGTTCAGGCGATCTCATCCTAGCCGCCAATGCCGTGCTCAACAATTTTCTGCTGATCAGCGCCTTCTTCCTCGACGGCCTCGCCAACGCCGCCGAGCAGATGTGCGGCCGTGCGCTCGGCGCGCGCGACCGCAGGGGCTTCACCACGGCGACGAAGCTCGTGATCGCCTGGGGCTTTGCCTTCGCGATCGCCGTCACTATCGTGTTCGTGCTGTTCGGCCCGGCGATCATCGACGCGATGACCGCAAGCGCGGACGTGCGCCGCGTGGCGCGCGATTATCTCTGGCTGGTAGCGCTGGCGCCGCTGCTCGGCGTGTTCGCCTTCGCCTATGACGGAATCTTCATCGGCGCGACCTGGGCGCGCGACATGCGCAACCTGATGGTGCTGTCGTTCGTCTTCTACATCGGCGCGTGGTATTTGCTGCAGCCGTTCGGCAATGCCGGGCTATGGGGCGCGCTGCTCGTGCACTACATCGCCCGCGGCGGCTTGCAGGCGATGCGCTATCCGGCGCTGGTGCGGCAGTCGTTTGGACGGTAAGCACTTGTCCCGGACGCGGCCCGGCATGAAATGACGCGCTGCTGATCCGGGATCGTATCGACCGCTGAATTTGGAATGGTCCCGGCTCTGCGACGCGTCACTGCGTGCCGCATCGCGTCCGGGAAAAGAGATCAGTCCGGCCAGTCTTCCGCGGTAATGGTCGCGGCATCGGCGCCGACGATTTCGCTGAGCGAGTCGCGGCCGGTGCGGCGGAGCGTCGAGATCAGATCCGCCTTGATGTCGCTGACCAGCGACATCCCCTTGAACACCAGCGGGCTGTACACCTGAATGAGCGTCGCGCCCGCGCGGATTTTCGTCAGCGCCGCGCCGCCCGAGTCGATACCGCCGACGCCGATCAGCGGGAATGCACCCTCGGCGCGCACATACGTCTCCGCCACCATCCGGGTCGACAGCTTGAACAGTGGCCGGCCCGACAGACCGCCCTGCTCGCTCTTGCGCGAATCCTGCAAGCGCTGTGGCCGCGAGATTGTGGTGTTGGCGACGATCATGCCGTCGACCCGGCGCGAGCGGGCGATGTGCACCACATCGTCGAGCTCCTGCAACGTCAGATCGGGCGCGACCTTCAGCAGCACCGGCGAGTCGCCGGCATTCTTGCGCACGCGCTCGCGCGCATCGATCACGCGCGCCAAGAGATCGTCGAGCGCTGCGGCCTGCTGCAGATTGCGCAGGCCCGGCGTGTTCGGCGACGACACGTTGACGGTGAAGTAACTTGCCACCGGCGCGAACAGCTCGATCAGCTTGACGTAATCGGCGGTGCGATCGGCGGAGTCCTTGTTGGCGCCGACGTTGACGCCGACAATGCCGCCGTTATTGGCGCGCGCCGCGAGGCGCCGCAGCACCACGTCGCCGCCGTCATTGTTGAAGCCCATGCGGTTGATGACCGCCTTGTCTCCCACCAGACGGAAAAGCCGCGGCCGCGGATTGCCGACCTGGGGCAGCGGCGTCACTGAGCCGATCTCGACGAAACCGAAGCCGAGCCGCAGCAGCGCGTCCGGCGCTTCCGCGCTCTTGTCGAAGCCGGCGGCGAGACCGACCGGATTGGGAAAGTTGAGACCGAACGCGCGCACGGCAAGACGCGGATCGTCCGGTCCGGGCTTCGGCAGCGGCATGAACTGCAGGCCGCGAATGGCAAGCCGGTGCGCATCCTCGGGATCGAGCAAGGTCAGGAACGGCAGCGAGAGAGCCTCGAGCGCGCGGATCATGGCTGGTGGTCCGATTCTAACATTCGCACTCGCTCTCGGCTTGGTTCTTTTGCGAATGTTAGAATCAAAGGACCACCACCAAAAATTTGAATGCTAGTGGAGCTTTAATTTGACATTCGCCAACCAGCGAATTGGCTAACTCTGTGGCGAATGTCAAATTGCTCCACTAGAGTTCCGGAATCGCGTGCTCACCGCTCGAGCGCAGCGGCATGTCCATCACGCTGAGCACAGCACCGGGATCGAGCTCACCATAGAGATGCGGAAACAGATCGCCGCCGCGCGACGGCTCCCACTTCAGCGCATCGCCTAGTCCGTCCGCATCGACGGCAATCAGAAACAAGCCGCGCTGACCGGCGAAATGCTTCGCGGCGGTGCCGGGCACCTGTGCGGCGGTCGAGAAATGGATGAAGCCATCCCGCAGATCGTCGGCGCTGCCGCGATAGGCGCCCTGGCGCTCGGCTTCGCGCCAGGCTGACGCGGGGCAAATCTTGTAGATCGTCGGCACGCGCGAGATTCTCGCTTTCTTCTTGGTTTTTCTGCTGTTTTTCGGGAGGTTCGAAACCGCTGAGACGGACCGTATCGGCGGCGCTGCCGCGATTCAAGAGCGGCGTTTCGGCTGATTTTTGCAAGGCAGCCCGATTGCGCCGGGAATCACTTCAAGGTAATAATTCCTAAAATCATCGCAATACCGCTACCGCAGCTTCAAGTCCCGAGAGACGCGCACTGATGGCCATGCTCACGCACGATCAGATCTGGGCCGCACTCGATCGTCTCGCCGCCCGCTCCGGCCTGTCGCCGTCGGGATTGGCGAAGAGCGCGGGCCTCGATCCGACCACCTTCAACAAATCGAAGCGCGTCACACCGGACGGCCGCGAGCGCTGGCCTTCGACCGAGTCGGTCGCGAAGTCGCTGGCCGCGACCAACACCACCGTCGACACCTTCGTGCAGCTGATCCACGACACCGCGCGCAGCATGTCGACCGTGCCGCTGCTTGGCTTTGCCGAAGCCGGCACCGGCGGTTACTTCGACGACGGCGGCTTTCCGGTCGGCAAGGGCTGGGACGAGGTCGCCTCCCCCACCGTCACCGACGAACATGCGTATGCGCTGGAAATTTCCGGCGACTCGATGAAGCCCGCCTACCGCGACGGCGACGTCATCGTCGTCTCGCCCGGTGCGCCGATCCGCAAAGGCGACCGCGTCGTGGTGAAGACCATGAACGGCGAGGTGATGGTGAAGGAGCTGCGCCGCCGCACCCAGAAGGTGATCGAGCTCGCCTCGCTCAATCCCTCGCACAAGGACCGCGTGCTCGACGCCAAAGACGTCGAGTGGATCGCGCGGATCGTCTGGGCCAGCCAGTAAGGCCTAGGCCGCAACGCTCCGCGCCAGCGCGCCGTCGATCATGCCGATCGCGTTGTTGACGCCGTAGACCGCGACGAACGAGCCGAAGCGCGGTCCCTTCTCCTGACCCAACAGCACCTGATAGAGCATGTTGAACCACTCGAGCGACACGCCCGGGCGCCCGTCCTTCGCCGGCTTCTTGTGATCGAGGAACGGCTCGCGGCGGCCGATCTCGTACACTGCGTTCTGGATGTCTTCGGCGGTCGCATCCTTTGGCAGATTGGCGAGCGCATCGCGCAGATCCTGCAACGCCGCGCGCTCGGCATCGGTCGCTTCGCGGAACGTCTTCGTTGGAGCCACGAAATCGCGATAGTAGTTGATCGCGTAGTCGACCATCGCGGCGAGTTTCGGATGCGTTTCGCGCGTCACGCCCGGACGGTAGCGGCCGATGAAGCCCCACAGCGTGTCGGCGTTTTCCGCGTTCGATGACGACACCAGCGTCAGCAGCAGCTGGAACGTCACCGGCATGTCGGTCTGCGGCGGCTTGCCGGAATGGATGTGCCACAGCGGATTGGAAAGCCGCTGCTTCATGTCCTGGCGCGGATAGCCGTCGCTGAACTGCTGATAGTCGTCGACGTTGCGCGGGATCACGTCGAAGTACAGCCGCTTCGCCGCCTTCGGCTCGCGGTACATGAACAGCGACAGCGATTCCGGCGACGCATAGCGCAGCCACTCGTCGATGGTCAGGCCGTTGCCCTTCGACTTGG
>FRDC01000789.1_pt1 | contig 42100 bp, 57 predicted proteins | sample 1106171 | NCBI WGS metagenome assembly FRDC01 (sample SAMEA3930566, study PRJEB13176) | freshwater metagenome | biome: Drinking water system; feature: drinking water; material: water | place: Singapore | collected 2014-12-20 | reverse complement strand
TCGTGCTTGACACTTTTCATAAGTGAGAGAGTAAAGGCTGGGCTTGCCAACGCGCGAGCTAAGGGAAAACTCATTGGCAGAAAGAAGCTAAGAAATTCCGAAATGATTCGCGCTCTTCGAAAAAAAGGTCTTGCGTATCGTGCTATTGCCGAGCTTTGTGGTTGTTCGCACGGCTCAGTTCACGCCGAAATATTAGCAATGAAAAAAGAAGACGCCGCAAAAAAACTTCTCGAAGAACAAGAAAAACTTAAGAGACAACAGGAAGAAATGCAACAAAATTCTTTAGACGTCGTTGATGTCGCCCCTAATGTGGACAAAAACTTGGACACAGTATCGCAAGAAAATAAAAATTAATTTTCAATTATGGGTGAGGGCTCTCCTCACCCCTTGCCTTATTCAAGGCTTCGCAAACAATCACATCAAAATTTACAGATCAACTTTTTATTCAAAACAAGAAACTATAGCCATTGGTCAAAATTGTTCGTGATCAAAAACATTGATGGCGAGAACGAACTTTCTTTGGCTAAAGCTTATTAGATTTTTGCCACTGATGTGTCGAATCGCGAGCTATTCTGAATAAACTACTTTGTCGTCGCCTCAATCTAAAGTCCGCAAGAATACATCCTGAGTCGAGGATTCAAGTGTTTCTGAGGTCACACCGCACAGTTTTTCTTAGAGAAAACTTTGAAATCCCAAACGATTTAAACACTTGCTGACAAAAAAATTTCTCATCGAACTTTCTCGAGGTTTTGTTTTTAAGAAAAATCTTGTGTCAGAAAATTACCTTTAAGGGCGATGTGTACTCCAGCTGGGCTCTGGCTTCTTGATCGTCAAAGATGCGTTAGTCCTCAACGATCATTTTTTCATATCTTTGTTGATTTCGCCGCTTAAATCTTAAAATAAGATTGTAATTTTTTTGTGTGGCAAATATTTTGCCACACAAAAGGGCAAAAAAACTTTCATAATGACAACGACTAATGTATACCCCCTGCATGGAGAAACAGGATCAAAATCAAATTGAAAATTTGCCAAGTGCGCGGTTTTCGGAGTGGCTGCAAAATGAGTATATTAAACGTAGGCGAAAAAATGTAAGATATTCTATCAGGGCATTTGCAAAGCTAATTCACCTAGAACCCTCGACGGTATCTCAACTTCTCTCTGGAAAAAGGCGGCCATCGGTGAAATTTGTTCTAAAGCTTTTTTCGAAACTCGAAGTTACACCTAATGAAAAGGAGTCTATTCTGGCTACCCTTAAAAAAGGAAGTGCTGGCGAAACATTATCTTCTCCGAACTTTCAGATGATTGCGATAGATTCCTTTAAAATTATCGCTGATTGGTACCATTATGGAATACTAGAATTAACCGCAGTAAATGGTTTTCGTTACGATATTAAATGGATTGCAAATCAGCTGGAGATTTCAGTCCCAGAAACAAAACAAGCCATAGAACGATTATTGCGATTGGGCCTATTGGTGGAAGACAGAGAGACTCTTAGAAAAACAAAGACTTTCATTACTAATTATGATGAAGGAATAACAAACTCTGCACTTAAAGCACTTCAAAGATTTGTTCTACAAAAGGCTCTAGATGCAATTGACCTTGTGCCACAAGATGAAAAAGATATTACCTCAATGACAATGGCAATAGATGAAACAAAAATCCCAGAAGCAAAAGCTAAAATTAAAGCATTCCGCAGACAGCTGTGTGATTTTTTAGAAAGTGGTAAGCAAACTCGAGTATTTAATTTAGGAATTCAATTATATCCCCTATCGGGGCAAGCAAAAAGGAAAGGTTTATGAGAAAAGGGTTGTTTTTATTTTCAGCATTTATTGTATTTTCACAACATATATTGGCAGTGCAAGGAGCCGAGGGCGGCGGAGGTGGTGCTTTTATAAAAGCGCAGTTTATGAGTAAGGCGCAAACAATTGCCCGACAACTCCGCGTTCCTGGAAAAAATATTCATAAAATTAATTTATTTGAGCTCGACGAACTTCTATCGAAACTTGATTTGTCCGTTTCAGAAAGAGTTTTACGAGATAAAAATGGCGAACCTGTTGATGCATTGAACTTTCCTGCTGGTAATAAAATTATACTTTACATTAAATCTTGGAAAAATATTTTGGCCAGCGACGAGACTGTTTATGTTCTCATTTATCATGAATTGATTTCTTTACTTGGCGTCGATGACACTAACCACAAACTATCAAGTCAAATCAAATTTACGTTACCGCTATGGAGTTGTTTTGCATACTGCTATTTTGAAAGTAGGCCATTCAAATCTCTTCCAATGGTTTCGGAAGGAGATCAGGCCGCAGAGACTTTTAAAGTTTTGATTGACGAGTGTCTATATCCAGCGGATCCAGCACCAAACGATAGATTTGGTTCATGGCTTTCAACTGTGTGGGTCATTCTCGATAGAGATACCCGTGGTCAATTTAGTGCAACCTTTCAGAATTCATGCGTAAAGAATTGAATAAGGAGGAATTAGCTATGTGGTTAAAATTGATGGTGGTTTTATTAATTGCTGAAAATGTTTTTGCGGGCGTAGAGCAAATTGGAAGTGGCCAGCGAAGTTACGATTATTATAATTTTAGTGACAGCACAGGTAATGCCTTTATGGTTGAAATTAATAAAGACATTTTGATTTCGTGTGCTTTAAAAGTCTCATACCAAGTAATTCCTTTGAATGAAAACGCCGTATGGGTCACTAGATTCGCTGTTGACATGCGGGACCAGACCACTGCACTCGAATGCAAGGATCCTGGCGCAACTATCAAGGTAGCCAAGAGAGATTTTGGAAATTTTATTGAAGTCATTATTCCCCAAGGATCGGGGATTGCTCATATTAAGGCCGTGCAGTAGTCTAAATTGGAAAATTTCGAGGCCACAGATGTTTATCTGCTCGGCCTAATAGGAGGATTTTACGTTGATAGCAATTCAGTTTATTTTACTTTTAACAGTTGCACAAGCGAACGATGGGATTGACCTCAATAAACCGGTTGAGTGCCATGTGCAACGCTTTGTAAGTGCTCCCTATTTTCGTAATTATAAACCCGAGGTCGGATCGGTAGCTATTATTCGAAATGATGATGGTGAGTTCAGGTTATTAACTTTGCAAGACCTTTTGAATGACGAATTTGTATATTTCAAAGATACTATGGGTAGGGTGAACAAAAAAGAGTATCTTTGGAGATATGGTGGGAAAGCACGAAGAGTTGACGAATCTTCAAATATTCAATTTATGAAGTTTTTAGCTGGGTCTGTTGTTGGAGACATTATTATCAGCATTTCAGACAATCGACCAAATGGCGGAGTTATTGACGTGACTTACAAGAGTAAAACCAACGGACTAATGTTTTCCATGGACTGTCTCTATAAATAGTTGGCCTTATAGTCTTTGATTTTGGTTGTTAGCTGACAAGAAAGTCATACCTCGACTTGTCAGCCAAACAATTTCAATAATTCTTGGAATTGTTTTCATTGTGAAAATGACCATCCAACGAATTACAAACAAGTGTTAGTCGATCGGCCGCCTTTTGAGAAATCTCGATCCTGAATATTGTTCATAGCCAATAGCTGAATAAAACTTATGAGCACCGTTGGACCGCTGAGATCCGGAGGTGATTTCTATCCGAATGCAGTTCATTGAAAAGGCTATTTCTTCAACGAAGGATATGAGCTTTTTGCCAAGGCCGATACCTTGATGGTCCTTCGAAATGGCAAAAGCAGAAATTCTACCTAGATTTCCATCCTCGTGAATTAACGGGATTAAACTCAAGCTAGCAAACCCAATCAAAGCTTCTTTCTCAAAAAGCCCAAATATTTTACTTGATCCATGAGTCAAAAATTTCTCAACTCGTCTGCGGATTTGCTCTTTCGTTTGGCCAGGATATCCGAGATCTTCCATTAAAGGCACAAGTTGAGTGCTAAAAGTAGAATCAATTTCTCGAATCATATCCCAAACTATAATACCGATATTATTAGTCTGTCCACATGGCTAATCTCCAAAGGACTAACTCGGCTCAATTTAACGCTGGGTTATGACGAAAATAGGGTCATTATCCTAAAAATGCCGCTTTCATGGTTTTTAAAGGTAAGGCGACTTTAGGCAGTCGGTAACAAATCCTGGCCATCAAACCCCGGTTGCCTCAAGCTAACGAGACCTTGCTTATGAGCTTTTGCCGCCTCATCTCTCATGGTCCGAGTGAGATCAATTAGCCCTCCAGTTAGACCGATCACTAATGCTAGTTTAATTAGTCCTAAAACAATTCGAGTAATTAGGGTCATAGAAATACCTCCATTAAAGTTAAAAAATAAAGTTACGACGGCGTATTTTTCATTCGAGAAAATGCCCGTCGGGTGCCCAGGTTGTGCCCGGAAACACCGTTATTTGCCGTTACGTTTGAAGAAGTCCGAGTCAGTTAACCCATTGAATCCATTTGTTATTGATTTCGAGGGTTTCCCCTCGAAGGGGAGCTATCGTCCTTGCGAAAATTGGTGGAGGCGGACCATGCCCCCCAACACATTGAAACTACATGCTTAGTTTTGTGTTGTCCATAGTTTGAGGCTCGCTGAAGCGCAAAACAGAGGAAGCAGGGGGATATTTTGGGACATTTTAGGGACGGCTACACTATTTATTACTTTTGAGGGGGATACCGCTCAAACTCCGGCAAAGTATGAGCAGTTTTCATCCATTCAATTCGCTCGGCAACCTGTATGTGTACTCGCGCAGGAACGGCATTGGGGTCATCGTAAGTTGCACTTTGAATATCAACAATATTTGGCAATATATTTTCGTTGAAGTAAAATATACCAGTTCCGCAATCGCCACAGAAGTGACGACGTCCATGTTCAGAGGATTTATAAATTTTTAATACGCCTTTTGTTACTTTAACTGCGGTTGCTGGGTACATAGTCCAACCCACCATTGGCGCGCCAGCATGACGACGACAGTTCAGTGCAATGGCAAAGTGCATGAGTAATAGCCTCGCCTTCAACTCTATAGCGTATCGAGCCACAGTGACATCCACCTTCAATCATAAAAAACCTCTTTCTTCCATTTCGCTCACTTGAACGGTTACATTCGTTTTACTGTTTTCTTCGTACTCTTCTTTGCTGACAGACCCTTTGTGAACTTCAAACCTAATTGAAGCCATCTCTTAAGATCTGAATCTGTTTTAATTCCAGCATTAGCCACGAATATAAAACCCTTTAGTGGGCGACCAGTGATATCCATTACTTTTGCGTATTTCATTTTCAATACTGCTTCGTATTGCTCCGGTCCTACACGCAGCATGAGTCGCTTCTTATCAATTCCACAGAGCATATTTCCTCGGTGCATGTAGCAGATTCCACCGAACATCTTTTTGATTTCAATGTTCCTGACATTCTTTAATTGCTTTGAGACTCTCAATTCTAGTTTTGGGTCATGTGCCATTTACTGCTTTTTACTTTCAACGATGTTTTTTAATTTAAGAAGCCCTTTTTCAAACATTCCGCCAAGGTACTTATCTAAATCCATGAAGATACACATTAGCCGACTTATGTAGACCTTCTTACCCTCGACAGACCATCGCATAGTCGTGGTCTCACCATTCTCAATTAATTGAAACTCTGACATCTGGGTAAATTCCATTGGCTTTACATAAGTAATTTTGGTTACAACTTTTTTGTTTGGAACGACTTCAACGACTTCGGCTTTACCAACACCCATTTGCCCATCGCTTTCCCAACTTGATGAAGAACCTACTGCGCCATCCGGACCGCTATATGAAATTTTAACTGTTGGGTCTACTTCCTTCCAAGGCATCCACTCATCAGCCATTTTGGTATTTACAATCAATGGGAAGATATCCTCAGCCTTTGCATTTATTGAGACCTCTCGTGAAATTGTATATTCAGGCGGAATAAAGTAAGCGTATGTAAGCAGTCCAGTTACCAAGACCGCAATTCCAATTAATATCTTTTTAATCATATCGACCTCTACTATTTTCAATATCAATAAGTCTATCGGCGCTCTTTAGGATTGGCAATTAGATGTGCTTATTGTGCCCAATAGCCCATTTGCTATGTCGACTCCTCAATTTCTATTCTAAGCCTTTTGGGACACCTTTAATCGACTTTTAGGGGGCCATCTGGTTGCGGAGGGGAAACGAGCCTATTCAGATTGCACAGCACTCGCAGGCCTACATATAGAAATGAAGACCTAATCCAACGAGCATTATCACTACGAATAATACGACCATTCGATGATAAAACTTAGTTGATTGACCAGCACCGTAGTCAGCAAAATTGGTGGCTGTACCCTCTGAAGTTACACCTTTATTCTCTCGCATGGCAGATCCTCCTGCTTTTAATGCATTCGGAAGAATAAAAAATAAATTTATCGTAACGGCAATACAAGTTACTATTGCCCACATATTACTTTTAGATCCAATTGTAACCATAATCGATGCTACAAACAAAGACTTAAAGAGAACTTTTACCACCATCATTTGTAATGGAACAAATTTATCTCTGCCTAATTTTTTAATTAGATAAATTGATTGGATAAAGAAAAACCAAACTGTTGCTCCAAATATGTAAGCCGAGCCCACGTAGTCTAATATTTTAAAAATTGTTTCCATAAAATCCTCCTTAGTGCTTTAAAATTTCTTTTTCATTCCAAAGATGGGAGTACCTTTTCAAAAGATTCGTGAAATTGTTTAATCGCGTTTTGAATAATTGTGTTGCCGCTGGCATCTCTTTGATCTAGTAGGTCAGCACCTTTTAAAATTTTGGCAAGAATAGGGTGAAGCGCTGAGTCCGCTTCACTGTCTAACTTGCAAGATTTAAAAATATCATCTACTCGCTTGCGAATTTCAGCGCCATTTTTAATAACCTTCCCAGTTACATTTTTAGTCTCATTATTTACTAAAGATTCAATCGCTTTCATATTTTCAGATAGAATTTTATCAGCCTTAAATTTTAAGTTGGCTTTGGTTGTCGTGTGACTAGCCGAATTGCCATGATTATGATGGGACCCCTCACTACCGTATGAAAGACATGGTCCAATTAAAAAAACTGAAAATATAATGCTAAGTTTCATATTGATCGCGTCCTCTACATACAAATATATTGTATATTTATACATATGTATAGTAGAATTTCCTAATGGAGCAAAAAGAGCAAATTTTATTAGCCGCGATTAAACTATTTGCAGACAAAGGTCTCGACGGAGTCTCAATTCGAGAAATTGCAGCAGAGGCTAAGGTGCACTTTTCAAATATCAGACATCATTTTGGCGACAAAGAAGACCTCTATAGAGCATGCATTTCCGAGCATGGCAATGTCCGCCTTAGTATTGCTCAAAAGTATTTGGCGGATAATCCGAAGTCTTCAGAGGACGCCAGATTAAGACTTGAATTTGCCCTAAATGAAGTTTTTGAAAGGCATTCTGAAAACCCAGCACTGTCAAGATTGCTACTTCGAGAAGTGGAAACCGAGACTGACAGGAGCGATAAAGTTCTCAAGAAGACGATGCTTGAAATGACAAAAATCCATAAAATGTTTGTTGAAAAATGCATTGAAAAAAAGTGGCTCTGCGCAGATTTAGATGCCAATTTTCTTGTCGTAACACTGATGGGCGTTCTGCATCACTATATGCGAACTGAAGGTACGCGTTCACGTCTTCATGGCGCGCCTAGGTTGAGTGATAAGGCCTACAGAAATTCTCTTGTTTCTAATATCTTAGTTCTATTTTTTGACAAAAATTTGCACAAAGCCAGATGAGGATTTGCCACACAAATCTATATCAATAGGTAAGAAATTGCGAAGATTTCAGATCTATTTAGATGCAGGCAATCGCTTGCACCAGTCAATCTTTTGCTTGGTCTCACCCTCGTAGGAATATGCTAGTTGGTTTTTAATGAGTATTTCACTTAAGTTTTTGCCATCAAACTGCACGTCGCACAGCAAACGGAAATACTTATCTTTGTCACAATTTAGTAAATCGATTCTCTTAGCATTCTTTAACTGATTTTCGACCAGTCGTTGAGCAGTACGCGCCTTGTCCTTCTCACATGGAAGTTTCCCCTTAATCTCTGGAGTATCAATGTGACGAACTCGAACTGAAATCTTTTTACCAATTATGGGGTGAACATCAGGAATATCAAAGGTAGCGGTGTCAGCATCGTAGTTCTTTATGTATTTCACGCAACGAAAATTGTTGGCATCGTGTTGGCAATTGCTCTCCGCCAAAGCGATGTTCCAACTCAAGATGATAACTGACATGAAGGCTGCCAAACTCATATTAAAATCATTGATTAGATATTTCATGTCGTCAATTAGAATGACCTAATTCAGACACAGGTTTTGAATACTTGCAGGCAAACGAGAGTTCCGCTTCCAAATCAAACTGCCTCGATCTTTCGTCGCTGCTAAACTTCTCTGTAACTTTGGAATTGTTGAATAATGCCTTACCCTGCCACAAGAGGGGCAGTTGAAATAAGTATCTGTCTGTCTTCAAGGTAAACTGCCGCAGCGCCCTCGACTCCAGATGGGAATCGTTTATTAACAAAGTCGATAGCGGCCTGAACAAGTTTTTGATTAACCTTCATGTGTGCCCCAAGGCTTTCTGCATCCAAATCGAACTATAGTATTTATCCTTTACCTTTGCGTATTCTTTGAAAACTCCCACTTCCTCAAAGCCGAACTTCTTGTGAAGTTGGACTGATGGTTCGTTTGGTAATGCAATTCCCACAACCGCCAGGTGAAGAGGCTCATCTTTCAGACAATCAAAAAGTTCAGAATAAAGTTTAGTGCCGAGTCCCTTGCCCTTAGCATCTACCGAAAGATAAATGCTCGTTTCAATTGTTTCACGAAAAGCAGGGTGGTCACGATAAACACTTGAGTAGGCACATCCAAGGACCATCCCATTTTCTTCAGCAACCAAGCATCGATGAGGTCCCGATTCTTTGTATTTCGATAGCCAGTCCTGTCGTTCTTTAAGGGTGAATGGTCTTTCGGCAAAGGTCGCGTGAGAGTTCATTGCGTAGTAGTTATAAGTTTCTACGAGGCTGGGTAGGTCTGTCGGTTTCGCATATCGAATTTTCACTTATCGTCCCCACCCCATAAGCCCGAAGTCTGTTTGTCTCAGCCCTTCGGGTTCAACGTTTTCGTCCCCAGTTTTCATTTTTGGACTTGCCGCTTCAGAAGTGCGGTTCAGATCAACTTATTAAAATCCGTATCAAATTCCCAAAATCGAGTGGCGAGAACTCCGGGGGACGACCCGGGTTCTCAAACTCTGAAGTTGGTGGAGCAGACCCAACCTTGGAAGAACCGCTCTAAGCTGTTGGATTCATTCGATTTCACTTTTGATTTAAAACTTATAAATCCCGAAAACTGGCGTGAACTGTATGAAACCCAGGGGCTTTCCGCAGCCCAGATTGCTGCTCGCTATGGCGCGCCGAAATCAACGATTCTCAAAATTCTGGCAAGTCACGGTCTGAATAAACAGACCAATAAGGGCTGCTCTACACGCATCGACAACTACCGGGCCCCAAATCCACCGTTTGGATACAAGGTGGTCGCCGGGAAATTGAAAGTAGATCCAAAAGAACTAAAAACCTGCAAGTTGATCGTTTCGCTGTCGCGGGATCGGAAATTTTCGTGGTCCGCAATTGCTGCCGAACTCAATCGTCTAAAAGTTCCGTGCAGGAAAGGCGGGGTCGCCCGATGGCACCGTCATATCATTCGCAATATTTTTCAACGCTGGAACTCACAAATTTAACAAGGAGAAGAACCATGAATTTTCAAGGTGCATTGACAACATTAGCAGGAGCCTTTCTTTCATTTTACTTAGGGTGTGCGCTCATTGGTCGGCCCGACATTCCCATAAAACTTGTGACCGAGCTTCGGGTCAAAGTGCTAAAAGGAACCACGGCAAGCTGGGGCTGCCCGTCGGTCTTTCACAAGAACGCATGCAATAGCTATGATCCACGCCGGTACCGTTCCAAATAGGCAAAGTAGCGACGCCGATCTCTTTCGTAAGAATCATTTTTCGAAAGGATATTTGCATGGAAAAGCGTGCAGCAGGATATTTAAGAGTTTCAACGACCGAGCAAACCGGAGGCATGGAATCGCAAGAACGTGTTTTGCGTCAGTATTGCGAGCAGAACGGGATCACCAACGTCGAGTTCTTTTCAGATCACGGTATCAGCGGAACAAAATCTAGCCGTCCGGCCTTGGATCGCATGATGGCGGGAGTTGAATCAGGCGAAATTGGGACCGTCATCGTGTACTCGTTTTCCCGCTTCGCCCGAAGTACCACTCATCTACTCAATGCTCTCCAGATCTTTAAAAGAAAAGGGGTTCAGTTCATTTCTTTGACTGAAAAGATCGACACAAGCACCGCCGTCGGCATCGCGATTTTCAGCATTCTTGCTTCGATCTCTCAGCTCGAAAGGGATTTAATTTCAGACCGCGTAAAAATCGGTCTCGCCAACGCTCGCGCGAAGGGCAGACTTATTGGAAGAAAGAAAATGCGAGACTCAGATTTAATCCGCAAGCTTTTAAAAGCCGGGATGTCGTATCGCAACATTTCCACAGTGGCCCGGGTCAGTCATGGAAGTGTGTCGGCCGAGCGGGCGGCAATGAAAAAAGAAGAAGCAGCACTCAATGAGAAACTTGCCGCTCAGGCAGCAGCAGAAAAGGAACTCGCAGATCTGGGTCACAAATTTCCAGAGATTTCAAAACCAGAAATTCCGTCAGCGAGTTGATGGCGAAAGCAACGGGCAGATCCTCGATGGGGTCTGCCCATTTTTTTGTTCTTATGGTCCAAAACCCAAGCTTTTATTCGATGGGGTCACTTTCCTACGGCTTTAACGATCACATCGTGACGCCTTCAAAAACGAAGAGACCAACACAATTGTGGAGGCCTCTTGCTAAGGAACGAAGGAATTCATGGCCCTACTATGGCATTTCATAGAGATATTCTTTAGAGGAACCGTAAATTTTGGAAGGCGTCGCGCCCATGAGATCAACTCCGAAAACGATCTCCTTCGCAGTTCGTCGAATGATTCTGCCCCACTGAATTGGCAGATCACGGGACCCTCCGACGTCAGGAATTTTTTCGAGGATATCTTCGATATCCGTATTGTTAGCGCAGTCACTTTCATTTTGCTCTCGAGTGAATCTTTCAGAGGTTGCAGATGCGGTGTCCAAGGTGAAGCGTTCAGTCCTCGGAACAAAGAAAAGGCCTTCAGTTCCATCTGCGTTTCTTTTAATCACGTATTCGACATACATTGTAAACGAACACCTCAGAATGCCAAGCTGGCTTGCCTCAACCGGCTGACCATTCCAATCAATTGTTCTTGGATGCTCTACTGTGTAGCGATCCGTAAATACCCGATCGCTCATCTTAAGCCATCGCTGCCAGTTCGGAAAGCTTGGTCGGTATGAACGAAATTTTTCTTGTGATTCAATTTTCTTTTCTTCCGCAGTATCGATCAACGTCAGTTTTCTTTCAGCTGCGGGCTTGCTCGATTGAATAGATGTCGGAAGCGTTTCGTCATTCAGGATATAATTGACGTTATATCCGGTACTGATCACATTCTCTTTAAATCCTGAATTGGTATCGGCATTATTCATTACAAATACGCCTCGAAGGCGTCCTGAAACGTCCACGATTGCCCCGCCGGATTGACCACTCACACTATCCGCCTCGAAATGAATAAAGAGACGCTGCTTCAGTTTCTTTGTTTTGCGATTGGTGTTGTCCCAGCGGAAACGCTCCCTTTTTTTAGCGGTCACTCTTTCACCGAAAGTAACTCGCAGACTTTGACCATCTGAATCGGGTGCTCCCAACACAACACGATCTTTCGTCGGTCTCGGATAGCCCAATAGATAAAATTCCTCTTTTTTATTTTCGTCATCTCCTGCAACCTCTTGCATCTGGAGAGGACGTTTACTGATTTCTCGATCGAATGTTAAAATAACATAATCAAATTCGGCATTTTCATACTTGAGGCTTTGGCGAGTGTCCGGGCTAAGATGCTTAATCTGAGCCATAGTCTCTCCAAAATCACCCTGGTCGCCCGTAAGCAGCCTTCCCTGCTGATCGTAAAGACGGATTGGAAATTTTGTTGCCATTAACTTTTCAAGACTTTTCGGATCGCGAGAGCTAAAATTATCGCGCAAATAATAGCCAAGGGTATGAAGCGCGGTGAGCAGAGTTCGACCGTCATTGACGAGGATTGCACTTCCTCGATTCCAGATAACGCAGTATCTTTCGGCCTTTCTACATTTTTCAACTTGCGGAATAACTTTATCGCGCTCGTAGGGCGACTTAAAAATCGAATCTAAGTTATTACTTAGGTATGTGAAGTCGGCTTTCCCATTCGCTGTTTGCAGATCAAATACCCACAGAGGAAACTCAAAATTTAACACCGCTTCTGACGCCGACTGAACAGCGGACGGAATTTTGGAGTCAGTAACAGGGTAGAATCCAGGATTGGCACCTGCCTGTAAAACGTTTAGACAGCCGAAGGTCGATAAAATGAAGAAGAACAATAGTTTCGTCATATGAATTTTTGATCTTCATAAAACGCACCAAAAACTAATCGTTGAAACTTTCAGATCTTATATAATCGAGCTGAGTTTACGCTTTGAGAAATCGGCCCCCTGTACCACTAAGTCAGTGCTCATTGTTCAGGCTGCTTCAAAAACCGGGTTTTTAATCGGTTGGCCGTGAAGTCGGTGCGATCTAGTCCGATTGGCTCGAAGGCTTAAAGACAAAGAGGCCAACACAATTGTGGAGGCCTCTTGCTAATGATCGAAGTGTTTCCCGGGCGGCTATTTTAATCGATACTCTTTGGCGGTTTCAACCAACTTGTCAAATTTCAATGGCTCACTAGCATTGCCACCGCCGTCAGCTTGCCTTAATTCCCAAACCAAAGCCGAAATTCCGCCAGGAATCGAAGCTACCGAATGTTGATTGCAAGGAGAATTTTTAACGGCTTCCAATACTTCGTCGGCAGTGGCGAACTTGTTTCCGCCGTAATTGCGTTGAATTTCAAGATCAATAGACATGACTGGAATTCCGATAAAAGTTTTGTACCCGCCCGGATAACCCGAAGAATCGACCATTCGCCAATAATCTGGTAGGTTGCGATATTTAACATAACTTATCGGTATAACTAAATCGCAGGACAAAGTTTTTTTGGCTTCTTGTTTTTTCGAATCATACGCCCAATGATTGGGTATCCTCAAAAGATACCTTGGCGATTGGTTTTCGGGCGCAAAGGCCACCAGGGTTCCGTCGCTAACTTCGTTAGATCGCGAATTGCGCACATTTAAAAAACTCTGCTTGATATAATCAAGACAGACCTTATTCCCTTGGCAAACAGATGAGTACTTCTGCATAAATTCATCGATGCAATCAGAGCCGTTCGCCCCAGCACCTGCCTTGGAGCAGAACGCTCCATACTCCATTGTGCCAAGAGAGCCGGATCCAAAAGCGAGATGGCCTGAAGATAGAAACCCGATACCAACAAGAAATAGTGAAATCTTACTCGATAAAAAAATCTTTCTCACAAAGAACCTCCAAGTGTGATTCGACCGAAGATATAGGATTTGAATTCAGATTTCACCTGTAATGATTCTGACACTTGTGCCGATTTTCGGCACAAGTGTGCGACTAAATCCAAATCCTTCGCACCGGGCTAACCGTCATCAGTTTATTGGCTTCTGAATGCTCAACTGTGGCCAGTTTCGTTCTAAAAGACGCTAGGGATTGTTCAATGCGGTTTAATTGCCTACCTAGGAGTTGCTAGCCCCGCAGGCGCTACCGGCGTTACAAACTGGCAATTTTCAAGAAATCAGCATTGCGCCTTTTCGTGGAGGGCCCCGATTTTCCGCCCCAGAGGTCAGGTCTGTTGTAATTGAGCGCCACCCCATAGAGATTTGATTTTATTCAATTAGTCCACCAACTTTAACAAATATTTTGCACCCGTGGTCTGAAAATGGATCATGAGCAGACAAGTGTGGGTTTCTTAACCAAGTTCCTTTTGGATAACTTCCTAACTCATCTTGAAAAATGCCTTCTAGCACAAAGATTTCTTCGCCGCCCCAATGTCTGTGCCTTTGAAACCGAGAACCTTTTGGCCAGAGTACTAAGGCAGCACTTATTCCGCCAAACTCATGAAGAGGCATCACTCTTAAATTACCTTGCCCTTGAAGCCATTCCGCTTCACTGGTATTGATGATTATTCTTTGCGTATCTTCTTTTGAAAATTGGTTCAATTTAACAAAAAGAATGCAGCCTTTTTCACTAAACGGGCTGTGCGAACTTCCAGGAGGATTTCTGAGATAGGTTCCTCTCGGGTAAGTGCCGTACTCATCAGCAAATTCACCTTCGAGAACAAAGATTTCTTCGCCGAAGGGATGATTGTGAGGAGGAAATGTCGATAGAGGCTCATACTTCACTACACTGGTGACCTCGCCACTTTCTTCTTTTTCTCTCTCGAGAGATTTTCGCAGAACCTGCGGGTGATATGAGTTCATCCAAGGCAAATTCTCGGTATTCATAACTAAACGTATGCTGCGGTCCATATTGAATGGAACATTGACAGAGTTCATCTTAATTTCTGCCAGCCATAACTCCACCATCAATATTTAGGATTTCACCAGTTATCCAAGAAGATTTCTCTGAGAGCAGAAAGTCGATAGCTTGAGCTACATCTTGTGCCTTTCCGATTCTTCCAATTGGGTGAAAGCCATTGAAGCTACTAAGTGATTCTTCAATTTTATCTTTTTCAATAAAAGATTTGTAGATCGTAGATAAAACCACTGCAGGTGCGACAGCATTGACGCGAATATTGTACTCAGCAAGCTCCATGGCCAAATGTTGTGTTAAAGAATGCAGCCCTGCTTTTTGCATCGAGTATGAAGATGAAGGCGTCGCTTTAATTGCTTGGTGCGCCCACATAGAGCCAATATTTACGATATTGCCACCACCATTTGTTTTCATGTTTTTTGTAACGGCCTGAGTAATGAAGAAAAATGACTTATTGATGTCCAATTGTGAATTATAATCTGCTTCTGTATGCTCTAGAAATGAGACTGGCTTAAAGTACCCTGCGGCATTAATGAGGTACTTAAAATAGCGCTTATCCGATGAAATTTTTTGAATCAGGGATTGAGTTTGTACTTTGTCATAGAGGTCAACAGAATGTGCCTCAACTTCTATTTTTGAATTTAAGCCCATGAGTTCTATTTTGGTCTTTTCAAGTTGACCTGGCTCTCTAGCTATAAGCATCAAAGAATGCCCCTTTTCCGCAAGCAGCTTTGCTGACTCTTTTCCCATGCCGCTTGATCCGCCAACAATGACTGCCCAGTTTTGCTTATTCATTTTTCTTTCTCCTTTTGATCTACCGATAGATAGGCTGTTAAGTTAAATAAAAACTAAAACGAAATTTCCACGAATTTTTTTACTGTCACAAGCTTGCTTTTACTTTTTTGGACTTTGTCTAAAACAAGTGCTCCATTTAAAGATGACATTACAATTGATGCCAGTTCACTTGAGTCTAAACCGGAAGATAATTTCTGATTTTTTAAAGCATTAATAATCCAAATTTGCATCTTATCAAAAAATGATAATACAGAAAGCTTCTCTTTTTTCGAAAGCAACTCTATTTCAGAAGCCAAAGCCCCACAAAGACAATTGAGATCATTTTCTAGACTGACCTGATACATTTTTATTAGCGCTAAAACCTTTTTAGATGCTGAGACTTCAGCTCGAGTATCATATTCTAATTTTTCAAAAAAAGATTTTTCATAGTTTTTTATTAACTCAACAACAAGATCTGATTTTGTTGGAAAATAATAATGTACCGAGGAAGATTTAACCCCAGACTTTTGGGCTAGGTCTCGAAAACTAAATGAATTGTATCCACCTTTTCTTATGAGCTCTGTTGAGATTTTTAAAATCTTATCTCTTGTATCCATGGAAAGTATTATCTATCATGTGATAGACAAAGTCAATACATAACTCTGATCTTTACGAAAGTAGTTTTTTTGCGACTTCTTTGTTCAGAGTAGCTATTTGCGAACTTTTGGACGCGTAGGCGACAACAGTTGCACCAGAAATGAGCGACATAATTTGAGGCACTAAGATTTTCATTTCTTTTGGTTTCACCTGCTTAACCAAAGACTCTACTATTTGCTGAGTTTTGGTAAAGTGTTTTTCAACGCAGCTCACAAGAGCTGGATCGCTGTCTTCTTTGCTAAAATCTGCGAGTCCTTTAATAAAAGGACACCCATAAAAATCAGGCTTAGAAAACCAAGCCTTTAACCCATCGAAAATGCCGAGCAATCTATCGATCGGCTCAAGATTTAGGTCATTGCTGGATTTCTCAATCATAGCAAACCAAGCAAGATCTTTTCGATAAAAATACTCTTCGACTAATTTGTTTTTTGATGGAAAATGGTTATAGAAAGTTCGTTTAGCTATATTAGACTCAGCAATTATTCTATCGATCCCTGTCGTATGTATGCCTTCGGAATTAAATAGGTGAATTGCAGTTTGAATTATTTTTTCTCTGGCTGCAGACGTCTCATTTTTAGACATAAGTAGTACTCCGTAATTTAGCCCATATTAAGGATAGATCATGTATACAGATTTGTCTACTTTTTATTTGACAAAGTAGACAGGTCTATATACATTGGTAATTAAGCGCTTATGCTTAGCAAAAACAAAGGGAGTCAACTATGTCTAGAATCAAACCTGTCACTATCGAGGCGGCAACCGGCCACACTGCACAGTTATATACTGCAATAAAGGGCCAACTAGGGAGTGTACCAAACCTTTTTAAGGCCATGGGAAGCACACCAAAGGTACTTGAGACTTATTTGGGATTGTCAGCAGTTCAGGAGTCTTTGTCGGGAATAGAAAAAGAACTGATTGCTCTGACAGTATCTGAGATAAATAGCTGCGAATATTGCCTCTCTGCACACACTGTCCTCGGTAAAATGAATAAATTAACCGATGATGAAATCATAGCTGCAAGAAAAGGGTACTCAACAGATAAAAAACGAAATGCACTTATTGGTTTGTCAAAAGAGATCGCCTTAAAAAAAGGCAACGTGTCAGATCAAGTATTCAATGACTTCATTAGTGCTGGGTACTCAGCAAACCAAATTCCAGAAGTGGTGCTTGCCGTCTCTCAAAATATTTTCACAAATTATTTGAATAATTTAAACAAAACGGAAGTTGATTTTCCAAGAGCAGAAAAAATCTGATTATTAAAAACACTTCACTCCTGCTCGTTTGCCCTCTCTTTTTGTAAAGGGCAACCGAGCAACGCATTTCTAAACGGGCGCGAACCCAAGCTTTTCTGATGGCCTTAAGCCGCGTCAGCGTATGTATAGCGGTTTCCCCAGCGGTCAGTATAGCCAAGAGCCTCTCCATTATCTAAACGCTCAACGGTAATATAGGTTCGGGCCTGGAACGGCCTGTTGAGGGAATGTTCAAGCTGGATATCAAACCAGAGCTTGCTTGCGTTTTCATGAGCCTTCGCACCCAGATGAACCATCATCGCATAAAAAATTTTTCCTGCCGGAGAGCCAAAGCCAGTTTCCCAGCGTGCAATCTCGTTTTGGTCAAGATTGAACATTTGGGCAAGGCTCTCTCTCGCGACACCCGAGCGCTCGCGCTCTTCAGCCAGTAAAGTTCCCCAGCGTAAGTTAAATTTAAATTTCTCTAAAAAATTATTTCTATCTAGTAGTGCCATCGGCTCTTTTCCTCAGTTCATGCGGGTTTTAAAATGTTCGATTGATTTTTCATCTAAGAGCTTGCCAGCCGCTATCAATAACTCTTCGAAGTCCGGATTCAGAATTTCAACGAGGTTAAATTTTGTTAGATTTCTTCCCCGATCATGAACCTCGGGGAAGGAATAAAAGATGATTCGCATTGATGGTACGAGGCTTTCTGTTTTTTGGGAAAGTTCCGAACCTAGCGAGGGCACTGCGCCCAATTTGCAAATGACAAGACTAAATTTTTGATTCTTGAGAAGTTCAATTGCCTCTGTGGTGGACTTAGCCTCAGTGGCATCAAGACCTAGCCTTCTCTTCAAATTCACAGCAATGAGCTTTCGAATATCTTCGTTCTCGTCAATCACAAGGGCTTGAGGAGGAATCATTTCTTCCACGTTTTTCTCCTACGAATTGCCCTGGCTGGATTTATAACGCTTGAAATCTTCGATCATTAATTCGCGCGCTTCCGTCGAGAGGCGAGAAACCAGTAGAAGAATTTGTTTCGTCTGATCTTGAGTAACTGAGTTCTGAAACATCAACAGGAGTTCGACGCGGCGACGCTCCTCCTGCTCTACAGAGACCGGAGGCGCAACAATCAAAATTGTTCGACTAAAGACTTCCTTTTCGAGAGACACCCCTTTCGCTCCATCTCGCCACTCAATGTCGAGGGCTTTAGGAATCAACATCCAGAAGCTTGGCATCTCTGGGCTTTTGTTTCCATCGTAGTGCTCGGATAGGAAATGCATGAAGGCGCTGACATCGATAGACAGCTCATCGAGGGTGATTTTGGGCGTGTCTGTCTCAGATTCCATCGGCAATCTCGAATCCCTTTTCATAACCACCTCCGGTGCCCAGTTATACATTACGTACAATTGTAGACGTATTTTGTATGTATAATACAAAACAGTAGTAAATCAACCATTCTTTTGTATGTCTTATACAAAATTCTGTGACCACAACGGGGGGAAGTGGTTAAAATTAGGGAGTAATCTAATTTTGAATACCTGGGGAACAATGACAAAAGAGGACGCCGAAGAGGCAAACCACATTCACCAAATTTTCTACGCTATTGTGCGGAAATATCTACCGAATTGGTCAGACGTGACTGAGTTCTCCAAGTCCTCTGGAATCAGCCTTAATACCTTGCGCTCGGTTTATTATAACGAGGGGCAGGCTGGCATCAGCACAATGAATAATGTCCTGAAGGCCCTTCTGGATCTCACTCCCACGACCGTTGCCGCTATCATCGAAAAGATCGAACATATTGAGCCGGTCTCAGAATCCAATCAAATTTGGAACTCTATCGAAGCCACCGAAGAAAAGCGCATCTACTACGCACTGGTCGCAAAATCTGTTTGGGAAATCGATCAACGCCTTGAGAAAAAGACACGTAAATCCTAGCGGACCGTTTAGCTGGTCGCTTAAAGCGCCGTCGTCGCGACCGGATTCTCGGCCAGCTGCTTAATCATTGTAAGTGTATATACTTTCTAGACATATCTCCGGTTGCATTTCGCACCCCTGTATTTTTGACCGAACTGTCGGCCACCTCGACAAAAAAACAGAAAACCGTTTGAATCTAATAATTTAAAGTAAGTTTACTATCGAACTCGTGTTTGCGTGTGACCGGCCATTCGGTCACCAGGAATGTTTTGCAAAAACCTTTGGCTCGCAAAACATAAACAACATTCATATTACAAATCAGTGACTTACCTCTCGTCGAGAGCCATGGCCGCGATAACTAAAGTTATTTGGTATGTTACTTGCGATAGATGGAAACTCAAGTAGCCGTGGAGTTTCCAATGAAGCACCGAATTCTTGTAATTGATGATAGCGAACTTGATCTTTCAAGCCTCAAGCGCCTGCTTGAGACAGAAGGGTACTACGTTCAAGGATTTCAAGATCCTGAAGATGGAATTGCCTACGTTCGCCAAAACCGTGGAGCTTTCTCTCTAGCCATTGTTGACTACAATATTCCCGGCACAACTGGCTCGAAAGTCGCTGAAAACTTAAAGCAATTGGATCCCTCCCTGCAAATAGCAACCTATTCGGGAGATAGCCGTCCAGACGTTTATGAGTCCCTCGCAATGGGGTCTGAATACTTCATCCAAAAGTCGCTGGAGGCGGACAAAATCTTAGCGATTGTTAAAATGTTTTGCGCACGCTTTGAGCAACGAAATAGGGCCGTCCGCGAAGAGCCGGTCAATGATGCTGACTTAAATCTTCTACAGCCGATTGGAATGATTGGCCGGTCTCGGCATCTCGTGGACGTTGCTCGCCTCATTCACACCTACGCCCCTCTGGACGAACCCATTCTAATCACGGGGGAGAACGGAACTGGTAAAGAGATGATTGCGCTAGCGCTCCATTCGCTTTCTTCAAGACGAGGAAGATTTGTGCCTGTCAACTGCGGGGCAATTTCGCCTGAGCTTTTGGAAAGTGAATTCTTCGGTCATACAAAGGGATCTTTCTCTGGAGCAATCAAAGACAAGATCGGCCTCATTCAGTCGGCGGCAGGAGGTACCCTCTTTCTCGATGAAATTGGGGATTTACCATTTAATCTTCAGGTAAAACTTCTGCGATTTTTTCAGGAAGACGAAATACGACCTGTCGGTAGCAATCAGACATTCAAGGTCGATACTCGCGTCGTTGTCGCGACGAATGTAAACTTAGAGAAAGCAGTCGCCGAAAACCGCTTTCGCCAAGACCTCTACTACAGAATCAAAGGTTTTCCGATCCAGTTAAAGCCGCTTCGAGAAAGGCAAGAGGACATTCCATCTCTCGTACTTCATTTCTCTCGCGGCAGCCAAAAAGAATTTCTGGGTGAAACAGTTAAATTTTTTCAGCGCTATGATTGGCCTGGCAATGTGCGAGAGCTTGAAAATGAAGTCCGAAGATCCGCAACTCTCTCGCCAACGTCAAAAGTGACTATTGCCGACATTAATGAAGGCATCCGCAATGCCGTTGAAAAACCCTCTGGCGGCTTTGGCCTAGGACTTGGACTTGATTACGACGAGTTCAAGGAGCGGCAGCGTCGTCGGGACGAAGAGGAAGAACGTCGTTTTCTTACTGAAAATTCTAAAACGGCGGGTTCGATCCGCGAACTGGCGCGAGACATTCTTCGGGTTAGCAACAGCACCCTTCAGGGGCGGCTGAAAGCACTAGGAATCGACTTTAAAGCAAAACCAAACACAGAAACGAAAGGGACAATACATGAAACAACCTAAACTTATTTTGACCGGAATGATGGCGGCCATGATCGCCAGTGGATCTTACGCCGTTGCACAAGAAACCGAAGTCCAAAAAATGGAGACCAATCAACTTCGACTTGAAGAAGTCCAAGCTTTGCTCGAACAGCTTTCGCAAGCCGGGGCACTAGAGGCAGATAAGAAAGGGAATATTCGCGTGAAGCCTTCGATCATGGACCAACTTCGTCAGAGCGGACGTACTGAGTCAGCTTTATCTGCTTATAGCGTCGTTTGCGACTAAGGTGTGTACCTCATGGTAAATCGTAAGCATTTGGCCGGGGTTGTAATATCCTTGATGTTGATGGGAGTTCTGATAATGAACAAAAAAGAAAATAACACCAGAACTGAAACTCTTCGCGTGGCCTTTCCCTACGCGAAACCGGCCTCAGCTTACGAACCAGCAAATATTCACCTGGCCCCCGAATACATTTTTCTCGAAAATGTTTTTAGCCCTCTCGTTGAACTTTCGGCGAAAAGTGGCGAGGTTCAGCCCGGAGTTGCAGAACACTGGGAGTGGAAAAACAACGAACTGCGACTCACGATTCGCAAAGGCCTTAAAACAATTGACGGCATTGAAATCACCGCTGCCGATGCAGAGTTTTCGCTAAAACGCCTTCTTTCAATTCCCGGGAATACCCATGGGGATTTTAAAAAACTGATCTGCGGTGGTGTCGATATTAAATCGATAAAAGATTCGTGCGAGGGCATCCGAGTTGAAGGCAATGAATTGGTTCTAAAAACAAACAGTGCCGGGAAGACTTTTTTGCTTCCCATGCTTGCGGCGATTGATTTTGCAATCATTCCTCGTTCGAGCGTTGATATGGCCACGCTCGAAATTCGCGATTTTAGAAATACGACGGGCCCCTACTACGTTTACCGCGATAGCGCAGAGGGAAAGATAGAACTTCGGATAAATCCTCAGCATTATCACTACGCTAAAGACATTCCCCAGATTGTTGAGCTTGTTCCTAGCGACTTAAAAAATCCCCGCGCCTCATTTGAGGATTTTTCTGAAGGGCGTGTGGATCTTCTGACAACTATTGACATGGCAAGAGCTGATGACGTGATCGAGTTCAGTCGGTCTCAATCCGAATCCATGCTTCACACAAGTCAAAATATCCGATCTTTCGTGATGGATTTCTCCGAGCGAGGAGTGAAAGAGTTTTCATCAGAAGAGAGATTTGCCATAGGAAAAGCAGTCAGAGAATCTTTCAGAGAAGCCTTTGCTGGAAAAAATGGCTATGAGGAGTCTAGTCAGTTTTTCCCAACCTTCGGGGAGGGGGCCCTCGACAAAGAGCGCATGAAGCCGATTGAGTTGAAATTCTCGGGCGCGGGGAAAGTACCCAACACGCACCTCAAAGTCGCTCTCGTCCGTTTGGGTGACACTTCTAAATTTGTCTCGGCCTTAAAAAAAGCTCTCCCTTCCGTTGAGGTTAGCGAACGAGCAAAGGGGATTGCCTTCACAAAATCGGAGAATTTAGAAGAGCTGCCTCATTTTACGATCAGAGGGCCTGACACCGGATTCCAAGAGGACATTGGCCTGATCTCCTACACCCTGAATGCAGGTTACTTTGGGATGAAATCTGACGAGCGCAAGACGTGGCTTGAAAAGTATATGGTTATTAGCGAAAAAGCCGAACGCTTAAAACTTTTACGTCAAGTTCACGAGGCCGCTCTGAGAGAGCCCATCATCGTTCCGCTTTTGGTGGCGCCTTACGCCGCTCTTGCGCGCAAACCTTGGAAAATCGGTTTATCTTCTCTCTACGCGAATAATCAATTATGGCTCATTCAACACGATTAGCCGATTGGCTCCTCGGTCATGCCGAGCGCTTGAATCTACGGGTTACCGAATACTCTTGGCCGAGAGAGTGGAACTTGGATGACCTCTTTGACATTCAGGTCACAGTTGATCTGGCGGGGAAGACTTTTTTAGGTCGAGGAACCGCCCATGATGAGACTCTTGCCTTTACGAAGGCTGGTGCAGAGGCTTTAGAGCGAGCGTATTGCGCTTATTACGGAATCCATTCCACGGGCGTGGCGGCTCACGATACCGAAAGCCTGGCCGCTGCCAATGCTCAAAGTGAACTTTTTGAGCGAGAAGCTTTTTTCTGCCACTTCCATTCGAAGACGCCTTTTATTCCGATGACAGAGAATAATCTCGCGGCTCGCTATCCCGGCGCATTCGAACAATTAAAAAAAATCGGGATATCACTTCAATTTCTAACAGCGTTAGTGAAAGACCGTGAAGTAGTTGTCTGCGTTGCTTCTGGCCTAAATGCCAAACCGGCTTGGGGTGGAACCGTGGGGCTCGCTTCAAGTGCGCGGCTGGAAAACGCCACTGAGCGCGCTTTTTTCGAGTGTCTGCGCAATATCGCAGCCGTCATTCATCTCGGCGTTAAGCCCACGCTCTCATTAGATCAATTTCTATCCATCAAAGCTCCTTCAACATTGGACCGGCAAGCTCTTGCCTTGAACGTCGATTTTTGGAGAGGTGTGCAACACCTCTTTCCTCCTCAGACATCAAGTGCGTACCAGAAAATCGTTGGGATTGGTTGGAAGGATTTCGCAATCGAAACACTCGCGAATCCATTTAAGGAAATCAATAATGTGCCTTTGATAATTTGCCGAGCTTTAGCGGTTCGCGATAGCGAGTTCGTCAAAAAATCGGATAAAAGTCCGGTCACGACGAATCGATTGCAGGAATTCGCCGGAAACCAAGAGTTCGAGCTTGAAACCAACCCGAGCTTTTTAGGATAGGTCGATAAAAATGCTGGAACTTACAAAAAGTATCAAGAAGTTCGAGCAAAGACTGGCTGTCGTTTACGGCATAGGATTTATTGCGCTTTCACTATTGTCCATATCTTCAAACTATGTCCTGAAAGAACAGGCCGCACGGCAGGCCGCGAGTTTTATTAAGCGCACGGTAAAAATCGGGGACAATCGTGAAACAATTTACACCCTTAATGATGCGAAGCTCGATCATTTTACGGCTGTTGCTAACTACGATGCGGAGGACAGAAAACTTTTCTCCGTCCCTCCGCAAGTTGATCCAGATTTTCTCAAGCAACCCAGTTTCTTATCAAAACTTTTTTACTCGCGGGTCATGATCGACCTCTATATGGAGGACGCTCAAACACATAAAATTGGCTCTGTGCTTTTTATTTTCGGCCGCTTTTCGCATCTTCCTTATGCTATCGGTATCTGGATATTTTTCTTGGCCGGAATTATTCCAATTTTGCGCTCTGAAAAAAAGCGGCTTATAAAAGAGCAGAAACGCGAGATTCTGCTGCACGAAGAATCTTCTCGGGCCGACCTTGCGCGCAGGGTGAGGCACGATATTCGTTCTCCTGTGGGGGCTTTGCAGATTGCGGCGAGAAACCTTTCCGGCCTGGCCATCGAAGATCAGGCGATCATTCGCCAGAGCATCGAGAGAATTCGCGAGATCATTTCCGAACTTGAAATGGTCAAATCAGAGCAACAACCTAGATTGCCCGTGTCCCATACGGTCACCGGCAATCAACGCATTCTTTCCTTGGTTCAAGAAATCATTCGAGAAAAACGTCTTCAGGTTGGCTCTCGCATTGAAATAATCCCGCAGTTTAGCGCCGAGGCATCTTTACTCTATACGGGCGTTGAAACAGCGGAATTTAAAAGAACTCTCTCCAATATCATCGACAATGCAGTTGAGGCCTCTGCGCCCGGAAGCCAGGTGATCGTTCGACTGGGGCGAAAGGCCGATAAAATTCTCGTACAAGTGAAAGATCATGGAACAGGAATCGCAAAAGACGATCTTTTGCGGGTGAAAGAAAAAGGCTTCACCAAAAAATCTCATGGATCAGGGCTTGGGCTTTACTATGCTGAAAAATCCATTCAAGACGCAGGCGGAAGTCTGACTCTGGAGTCAGAGCTTACTAAAGGGACCACCGTCACAATTTTTTTAACGGCTAGCCACACGCCAAGCCTTTTCGTTGAAAGGCTTACGGTTCCTCAAAACGGAACGGTCGTGGTCGTGGACGACCAAGAGTCGATTCATCTTTCCTTGAAGCTACGCCTTGAAGAACACAAGGCCGAAACTGGCGCTAGATTCGACATACTTTGTTTTTACCGCTCTCGTGATTTTTTGGATTGGTATCGAGATAACAATCCCGCGAACGTACTTTTTTTACTTGATTACGATCTTGGCCCCCACGAGCTGAATGGCTTAGAGTTATTCAGTGAATTGCGAAACAATGAGAGTGCCGTGTTGGTAACTGGGCACTATGATTTAGAGGAAGTTCAGCGTAAGTGCGAGGACTTGGGGCTCGAAATTTTGCCAAAATCCCAGGTTTCGGTGGTGAGGATCGAGTCGGCTTAAGCCATCAGTTCGATGCTATAATATGGCTGTGAACGACTGAAAATTTAGTGATTAATCTATAAAACCAGCCATTTTCTTCACCCATCCGCTAGGGCTCGAAATCGGCGATGTCTGACGAAATCCCAAATTAAGGATAGAGCCATCAAAAGCATCATAAAGATTTGTCCGTATAATATCGGAATTCCGACTACTCGGTGCTCATTTTCATAGCTCCAATGAAGGGAGCTTTCGTCGGAACGAAAAAAAACATTTAGCACGTCCAACTGCTTCAATGCTTCTTTTGAATTTTCTGAAAAAAAAGAAATCTCTAGGAAATTTTGTTCCGTATTCCCGCCAGTAACTAATCCTAAACTATTGCCTTTTGTAAACCCGCCGTGAATTTCATGAATTTCCGCCTTCAGCACGTTTCTGGCCGAAAGCTCGGTCGCTCCAAATATTTTTTCCTTAATAATCGAGCACGTCGTTTCGGCATGAGAGTTCTCAGGTTTTTGGCAGGAAAGATCAGTACGGTAAGGAACGAAGAAGCTAGGAGAAGCGACTACGAGCAACCCAAGTAACAGCGAAAAAAGTTTTGCCTTTTTAGTCCTCAACATCTTTCCACCTTAAACTGAAATGTCTCCGAAGGAAATAAGTAACACTTAATATTACCCATCAAATCCTCGGCCTCCTAAGCATCATTTCCGCGCACCGACCCTGACCGAGCCTCCGGTCAGTGACCGGAATGCCGACCACATTTAAGTATTTGATTTCATTCTATTCCACTACATTCTCTGACCGCACCACCGGTCACTCCGCGACAAATATCAATCACTCAATAATCAGCATTTATTTAGTCTAATCCAAGCCTTATCAACGCTCGGCATGCGTGCTGGAGAACTGGCGCGGATCTTGACTAAGGATCTCTATGTACGGCGACGCAATTAAGCGTCTAGCCGCAGGTAAAGGATTTTCAAAAATGGAACGCAAATCTAAGTCAGTTCGAAAGCCCGCAGAAGTTTATCACGAATGCCCAGCTTGTAGCTCACGCGAACTCATTCGTCTCGAAGTCGATGTTCTTTGTAGCGACTGCGATTGGATGAGCTGCGAGGAATTCGTTGAAATGGGCGGCATGGACAATATTTTCGCTGCATTCAACGATCATTTTTTACCGAATCAAGAAGAGGAGATTCTCGAACTCGCTGCTGAACAACTGCGGGACCGAAATCGCGAAGACGAAGAAAACAGTAACAATGCTTTTCCGGTCGAAGTCGTCGCCTAAGAATTACCCAACCAAATTTAGATAGAAAATGAAAGGTGAAAATATGAACGCAGCAAATGTCATTCAAAACTCAAAAGTCACGGTTCGAATGCAACTGGTTGAGGATAAGCCGCAGCCCGAGCGATTCGGACGCTTAAAGCGAGCTGCCAACAAAGTTCGCGCGCTCCTGAGCCCACGCGTGGGCCGGGATCTAAATATGGAGACCTGGCGTGATCTGGAGTTTCGTAACGAGCGGTTGCCGGAACGAAATACCATCATGCACTTGAATCGCTGGCCCTAATTTCCTCGGAGGAGTCTATGAAAAGTGAAAACGTATTTACGAACATGGACCATGCCATCATCCGAGCGGCTGTACGGGAGCTTCCGGGGCTTATGGGACACATTGTGGATCTTCGGTTCTGGCGTAACTTGGACGAAATCCAGATTGCAGAAGCGTTAGGACTTTCTATCCACTCCACGGAGATTTTACTCGCGAGAGCCCTTCGAATGCTCCGTGAGCACTGCCTTAAACACCCTGCCTTTTCGAGGTCGAAATACGCGGAAATTAAAATGATTAGATCGGAAAGAGTGGCCTAAGCGCCACGCAGAAAGAGGGAAAAGATGAATATCGTAAATCAAAATTCATTGCAGGGAAATAAAGTTAAGGTTTATCGCTTCGACGTGTTTCGCGGTCGCGTGACCGAAGACGGCAAGGTCGAAAAAGTTGCATCCGTCGGACACTCTACTCTCTACGAAGGCTCTACGACCTACAGTCTCTATCTTCGTATGTTTTTGAAGGATCAATTTTACCTCTTACCCGAACAAGACGTTAGTCGGCCGTTTGATTTCGTGATCTTGACGCGTGAACCATCTAGCCTGCCGGGGAAAAAATATTTCTGGAACCGCGTGGGAACGGCAAAACTTCTCGGCGAGCAGAACGCCGGGGTTATGAAATTAGATTTTGATCTCTTGGCCTGCGTGGATATTTATCTGAATTTCCACGGAGCCACGGCCAAGGAACTCGAAGCACAAAATAACCCAGCAGCTTAATCTAGTTAATAACAAATCCTAAAACAGGGAAAAGGAGAAAAACATGAAGGCAATTTTACTATTGATCGCGATGATCTCACTATCGGCGGGTGCGATGGCGGCAGAAGATAAAAACGAAATCGTGGGAACTTATTCCAAGTGCGTCGAATGGACGACCGTTAACGGAGTTCCCAGCTCAAAGAAGTTTGAATTTATCCACGGTGCGGATCGCTCGATGCTTCTACGGATCGAACTCCACAATGGATCAAGCACCTGCGAGGGAACGGTAGTCAACCTTCAAGAATACTCGCAGTTTGAGATTCTCAATGACGAGGATTCGTCCGCATTTCGACTAGTGGAGGTTAAGGAGACTAAAAAAGACATCTACATGCAAATTACGATTATGAAATCAATTGTTAACGTGATTTTCAGTAAATCGTATCCGGTCGTGATGGACATGCAAAATTCAGTTCTCATCCGCAGAAATCCTTAAGTCCTTTTCGTTCTAGTGGTGGGCGCTTAAGCGCCCACCACTCTTCCCCGCAAATCTACGCATATTCAAAAATATTCATCCCTTACTTCGGGAGGAAGATATGCGTTCTGTTTCTAGCAACAGTGCCTTGGCACTTTTCTCCGTTCTGATATTTGCTCTTGTCCTGACTATTTTTCCTGATACGGCCTTCGCCGATTTTCGTGGTTCGCTTGAAAATGTTCGCTCACAACTCTCCAACGTCGTTTTGCCACTCCTTTCAGTGATCGGTCTTCTCGTGGCGTCCTTTAGTTATATGACAGGCCACCCCGATAGCAAAAGACATGTCACCTATGCCCTGATAGGCGCAGCACTTGGGTTCGGCAGCCAAGCCATTATCGACTTTATTTCCAGCTCAATTCGGTAGCCATGAAAATATAAATGTCTCTTTAAGAAAGGATCTCTCATGCTCCTTCGTTCAAAAGTGCCGCGGGCTCTAGAAAAGAAAGCGCGGCTTTTTGGTTTTGAACTTGCCGACCTCTTACTCGTTTTTCTTTATCTCGCTCTCAGTAATCTCATCTTCGGTCATACGAAGCTCAAATTTTTACTCGTTTGGGGTGGAACCGCCTTGCTGGCAAGCATTCTCTATTTTGTGAAACGCGGAAAGCCGGACGGCTATCTTCAGCATTACGGCGAATTTATGGTGAGCCCCTCGGTACTTTCGCCGTCCCTACCTGATCTAGAATATCAGCCTTATTTTCAGCAGGAGACCCTCGATGAAGAAGCATAATCGACTTTTCGCCGAGTTTAACGAATTCCAGGCCGAGCATTCCCTTGTTCGGGAAATTCCCTATTGGGATTTCTTAAACGGCGTCGTGGCTCTGAGTGACGGAAGCTTGGCCCTTGGGCTTAAGCTTAAAGGCGCTTCCGTTGAGACCTGGGATACGGATCGAAGGGGCCGTCTAACTCAAGACCTTCGAGCTTTTCTAAATGGTCTTCCCGATGGGTTGGAACTTAGTTTCGTGACCCATGTGAACTCGGACTATAGTTCCGTGATCGAGAGTCATAAGGGTCTTTCAGGTGATATTCCAAATATTCGTTGGATCGCCGAAGCGCGAAGTGCCGCTTTGGAAGAGCAAGTGAAAAACAAAGCTCTTATTAAGTCCTCACTCTATATTTTTCTATACCAAAAATTTCAAGGCCGAAAGAAAGCGTCCCTCTTCTCTTCTTTTTTTCGTTCACCGAAAAGCTTTCAGTCTGTTCGACGCGAGGAACATGAAAAATCCGAACGCGAACTTCGCCAGACGGCCGAGGGCTGTCAGTCTGTTCTTGCTTCGATGGGCATTGGAGCCGAGTTTCTTTCCGAGAAAGAAACCTGGTCCCTTTGCTATGAATTCCTCAATCCCTCACGATCTCAAAGCGTCTCTGCTCCGAAGCCATCAGTTGCTCATCGAAGCCAAGAATTTAAAGCTGAGGAACTTAAAATCGTTCCAGAGCTTTCTCACCAAAGCCCTAGGGAGCAGCTCGTTTTCTCGGACCTAATCCAGGGAGCGGAGAGTTTCGTCTTCGACGGTTATTATCACCGCATTCTAACGCTTAAAACTCTGCCGGAGGAAACACACTCGGCAATGATGGCGATCTTTACGCAATTGCCGTTTCACTATTGGCTCGATGTTCATGTGAAGGTGCCCGAGCAGTCGAAGGAACTTTCTAGCCTCCAAGCAAAGCGCCGCATGGCGCATTCTATGTCGGCTTCGCAAGGAGGGCGTGCCACTGACCTTGAATCCGAGGCACAGCTTAGTTCCACCGAGGAAACCTTGCGTGATCTCATCAATACGGGTCAAAAAATCTTCTATTTTCAGACGGCTCTTTTAATTAAAGCCAAGACTGAAGACGAACTGACCACTATGACAAAGACCGTATTGCAAAGATTTCGAGATCTTGCGGGTGCCGAGGGACTTGCCGAAACGGTCGCGGGATTTAAGGTGTATAAGACCATTTTGCCCTTTGGGAATGTCGCAAGTGTTCGCGCGAAACGGGTAAAAACAGAAAATCTTGCCGACTTTCTTCCTGTCTACGAACCCTACTATGGCCAAGGTGTGAATCCGGTTTGCCTCTTTCACAATCGTAACTCGGGTCTTGTAGCCTACGATCCGTTTGACGGCGCAAGACTTCCGTCATTCAACGCTCTTTTTACCGGTTCAAGCGGTGCCGGTAAAAGTTTTTTGAATAACATCATCATGACTCAAGCCATGACTCAAAAGCCCATCGTATTTGTGATCGATATTGGTGGATCATACAAAAAAATCTGCGAATTTATGAATGGCCAATATATCGAAATTGGCCCAGCGAGTGGAGGAGAAGTTCGTAAAGTTATAAATCCTTTCGAGCTTCCAGGGGACGAGAAAGAACCATCCTCGCAGAAAGTGAAGTTCTTGGTTTCTCTTCTTGAGTGCATGTTCACCGATGAACAAGGCGATAAACTTCCGAAATTATCCCGAAGTCTTCTCGAAGAGGCCGTGATTGAAACTTACAAAGCAATTAAAGCAAAAGAGAATCGCATCCCGCGTCTTTCGGATCTAAAGAAAACTCTTGAGGAATCAAAAGAGAAGTCCCTGCAAGATTTTGGCAAAATGCTCTATCCCTGGACGGGCGACCGGGCCTATGGACGGCTGCTAGATCGAACAAATGAACTCGATCTTAGCTCTGATTTTGTGGTCTTTGATTTAAAAGGCCTTTCTTCGTACCCTGACCTTCAGGCGGTGATGACTTTGATTATTACCGATTTCATTGTGGGCAAGGTGGAATCCGCACTGCCGGGCTACTTCGGACGAAAAAAACGAATCTACATGGACGAGTGTTGGGAACTGCTAAAGGGCCCCGCCGCAAATGCGATGGAGTATTGGGTACGCACACTGCGAAAAGCGCTGGGTGGAATCACCTTTATCACCCAAGGCCTAGACGAGATCGTAGCCCACCCCATAGGCCCGGCCATCTTAGGTAATACGCCGACAAAGGTAATTTTGCTTCAGCGCGGAGATCTCGATCCCGTTCGTCGGGTGATGAAGCTCAACGATCAGGAAATGGCGCTGATTTCGTCTCTTCGCCAGCAAAAGGGGCTTTATTCGGAGGCGTACATGATTGCCAATGAATACCGTGCAGTCATTCAGATCTTTCCTACTCCGCTTGAATACTGGCTCGCGACAAGTGATCGTGATGACAATTCCGTTTACGAAAAATATCGCGAGGAACATCCAGAAAAACGGATCTCAGATGTGATTTTTGACCTTGCGACGAAATACCCACGCGGGGTGGCAATGAGTAGAAATCAAATAAAGGAGACAGCGTGAAGATCCAAAAAAAACTGGCATCAATTATGGTGGCCTGTGCCCTTCTGATCTCATCTCCTGCGAGGGCCGATTTTTGGGGAGCCGATTTACCTCTGCTTGCTCAAATTCTCGCCCAAGCCATCCAACAGGTTTCGCAGCTTCAAAGCATTCTCGGCAACGGCCAGGACTCGCTCAATTTTATGCGGGACTTAAACCAGGGTCTTCGCGACGCCATGAGGCTGCAAGAAACTTTAAACCGAACGATCAAAAGCGGGAACTGGAATCTGAATGATGTGAACGACATTCTTCGGCAGATGGAGCAAATTTACGGAAAAATTCCCCTGACCGCGGAAGCCAAAAATCAAAGCATGCACGACATGACTGTCGCGGAAAGCATTCAGCTCCATAACGATGCTTTTCGCTATGCGGACACCGTGGACCCGGAGGCTGAACGTATGAAGCAGTATGCAAGTATCGCAAGCCCCCAAGGATCAGCAAAAGCGAGCTTACAGGCACAGGGAGTTACGATTCACGTTTTAAACCAACTCCTCCGCACGAACGCGGCCCTGCTAAAGGTACAAAGCGAACAACTTGCCATGCAGAACCGGAAATCAAAGCTGCAATCCGAGCAGTTTAGAAGTCAGTACGATGAGCTTGGGCGTGTTCTTCAGTCCTCTAAAGGTGGATTTGATCTGCCTTCGTTATCAGGCTCCTACTAAGAAAACATCCAACTAATCTAGGCGGTCTTTTCACCTTTGGGAGGGATTTCCTATGGATCAGTTCGCGGCTCTCGGTTCGGTGGCATTTAAAGTCCACACCGAGATGCGAAATTTGTACTACCTACTTCTGCCGATCTTTTTTATGACCTCCGTCGCCCTGGTGTGGCTCCAGAATCCGACCGGAAGTCCTGAGTTTCTCGATAAGTTAAAACGAGCTTTCGTAGCCACGCTGTTATTGGCGGGTTTTGCCGAGATTACCGATGTCATGCTCCTCATCACCAATGGGGTCGCCGAGCGAATCGATAACATGAGCGGTCTGGATGCATTTTTGCAAATGGCCGGTGAAAAGGCACAAAGCTATCCGCGAAGCACGATGTCTTTGGTTTTAGCCTTCGATGATTTAATCATGGCGGCACTATCGTACTGCTCCTTCGCGTTTCTTTACTTCGCTCGTTACATCATGGTCGCGGTTTATCACTTCTCGTGGATTTTTCTATCGATCATGGCTCCGATTCTTTTGCTGTTTCACCTTTTTTCTTCACAAGTCACTGTGAACCTCTTTCGCTCGATGTTTGAAATTGCCTCTTGGAAAATAGTCTGGAGCGTTTTGAGCGTGATGATTAAAGCTCTCCCATTCGGAACTTGGTACGCGATGGATGGAAATTATCTCACGCTGACGGTTATGAACTTCGTTATTGCCATTTGCATGGTTAGTACGCCGCTCGTCGTTCACTCACTGTTTAGCGGAAGCTTTACTTCTATGGCGGGGGGCCTTTCCGGCGTTACCGCCGCTGTGATGGCCGCCGCGCCGACAAAACTACTAGCAGCAAAGAGCGCTCTGGGCGGCGAGCTTGGCACTTTAATGAACTTTGGAAAAGCGATGAATTCAAACCTGGGTTCAAAAGGTGGTGGCCTTGGCACCGGAGGAGGAAATTCCACACCGCCGCCGCCATCGGCCACACCTACCCCCAATGTCAGACCAACGCTTCACATTGTCCCGCCGCCACCTCCATCCACGCCGCCCAAGGTTTAAGTTTTTATAATACATAGAAAGGTTTTTAAATGATTCGCAAAATCCAGCGTCGTTGGTTTGAAGTATGGGCTGACGAGGAAGCGCAAAATCGCATTCTTAAATACTTTGTTCTCGTCCTCGGGGGAATTTTATCTATTCAACTCATCGTGATTAGTATTCTGGCTTTGCGTGGACCAATCGTCATAGCCGTTTCAAAAGAGCTGACTCAGCGCCTTGAGACGACTGAGCCAGACGGTGAGCAACTTATGCGGGAAACCCTTCGGGCGATTATGAACTACCTAAAAACGCGGCATAACTGGGATTGGAGTATTATCGAAGCCCGAGCCAAAAGTGCCTCAGTGTATGTGGCGAGTGATTACCGCGAAAAATTCTTAGTCGCCACCGCAGAACAGATTCGCATTGCAAAAGAAAAACAGATTTCCCAAAAGTTTTTCTCGGATGATCCCAAGATTGACATGAAAACCAAGACGGCAGTGGTCAAAGCCGAGCGCATCCTCATCGTGAGTGGGGTGCGAGCGGCGCAGGCCCTTGATCTCGAAATTGGATTCTCCATAGGTGACAGGACGGCTACGAACCCAGAGGGAATTTATATCACCAGTGAGAAACTCGTCTCGCCTCAATAGAAAGGAGTCTTATGCAGTCTCTTTTTGTCTTCATTCTGTTGTTGTTTCCCCCTGTCGAGACATGGGCCAAGTCTATGCGGACCGTGCGCCTCAGCGAGAGCGACATGGAAACGATCTATGTTGAACCAGGATTCTCGACGCTTATTAAATTCGACTCTCATCCTCAGCCTGGGCTCATCGGTGATCAGGACGGATTTAAGGTCGAATATCTAAAAAACATGGTGGCTGTAAAGCCGCTTGTTGCGAAAGGAAAAACGAACCTTTTTCTATTCACAAAAGATGGACAGTTCAATTTTCAGCTCTTGTCGGGGATGGGAAGGCACGACAACATTGTCTACGCTCAGAATGCATCCGCAGCACGCGAAGCCTCGATACGCCCCTTAGCGAAGCCCGTTTTAGTTGACGATCTACTAACGAGAAAAGTAGGACGAGCGAGCGCACAGGGTACAACCAAGCTTACTCTGGTATCCGTAGCCACCCCGATCAGCCGGTCCACTTTAGTTCTAAAAATAGAAGTCGCTACCACTGGCAAAGATGAGCTGAATTTAGGCCGGGAAAATATTTTCGTGGTTCAGGGCACTAAACGCATCGCAATCGAAAATATCTATTCTGACTATCGCAAAGAAAAGAGTCGGAAGACCTCATTGGTTCTTTTGCTGATCCGAATGGACAGTGTGAACCCGAAACTTCCCCTTCGTTTGGATTTAAAAATGAAGGCGATAAAATCTATTTCGATTCCGTTCTCTGCCGACTTTGGCCCTTTACGTGTACAAAAGAAGGAGGCCTTTTCCCTATGACCAAACCAAATCAGAAGAACGTCGCCGATTTTTTTTTAAACGAGGAGCATGTCTATAGCAAAAAGCGAACAATTAAACTTACGCATGTGGGACTGATTCTTGGCGTTCTTGTAGTCTTGGTATTCGTTTTGGGTGCCGTGTTCGATGGTCAGTCCAAGCGCGAGCGGTTGAGTGCTGAAGCGAAAAAGGAATTAAAAACACAGATCGAAACCGTTCAGGGGTCTCCATCATCTGGAATAAATCAAGAAAACGACCGCTACCTAACGCTATCTTCGATGCCAGCGACACGCTCTGGGGGTGGATCTGGTTCTGCACGCCAGCGAAGCGCTTCGCAGATTATCAAACGAGGAGAAAATAGTGCTGACGCTCTTCCCGTTGGCTCAGTGTTTTCTGTTGAACTTTTAGGCCAGGTCGAAAGCACCGACAACAACAGCCCGGTGCAAGCCGTGGTTTTGCAGGATGTTCTAAGCCCTCTTCAGGCTCTTGTGATTCCTAAAGGATCGCGCGTAATCGGAGGGGGGCAGCTTGATGCTACGAGAGAGCGCCTTCAGGTCCGTTTTCATACTTTGGTCTTCCCTGAAGGACAGCAATTTTCTATTTCAGGTCTTGCAGCCATGATGGATGGCTCTAGTGGTCTTGCGGGGGATTTTTCATCTGGCACTTTTAAGCGCCATGCGAGCCAATTCATCGGAACTTTTGTAGGAGGTCTCGCCCAAGGGATGAAAGATCGTTCGGCTAGCGGAGCATTAGGTCTTCCTATGGAAACCGGCGGAATCAAGAACGGCCTTCTTAATGGAGTCTCGCAATCGGCGGAGGGCTACGCCAAAGCGGAGGCTGAGGAAATCGGACGCGGAGGTGCTTCTATCCGCGTTTCTAGCGGTACGAAGTTTAGTCTTTTCCTAGAGCAGGAGTTTCACCAATGAACGACAAAAAACCTGGCTCCGAGGTGCCGGAACTATATTTTTTCGGGCTCATTCTCCTGCTCGCAATTTTATGGAGTCTGGGACCAAAAATTCAATACCTCTGGGGTATTTATCACGGCACTTTATATTTGACTGGATGGCTCTGCTTACTAGCGCTCTTATTCGTGGGTTTTGCAAAAATTTGGAACCGCTACGCCGCACGAAAACAAGAGGAGAGCATCACCGAAAAAGATGACTCTTCCGTACTTCTGGGAAAGAAGGCCGAAGACGGACGCGAGATTCATTTAAAGGAATCCTTTCGGACTATGCACGCCCAGGTCATCGGGACGACAAACGCGGGAAAATCTGAGAGCGTGATTCTTCCCTGGGCTATTCAAGACATCAAGAATGGCTCCGGGGTTTTGATCCTGGATGGAAAATCCGACGCAAGCTTTGTCGATAAACTTTACTCTTACGTGGCTCACTATAAGCGAGAAAAGGATTTTAGACTCTTTTCACTTGCCAATCCCGGCCCATCGTCTTCGTTTAATCCGCTGAAAGGTGATTCTGCGCAAGAAGTAACAGAGCGAGTGTTTTCAAGCTTTGCCTTTGAAAACGAGTATTACAAAAATATCCAGTATCGAATTTTTTTGAATTTGGTACGTCTTGTTTTTGCGCAAAAAGAGACACCGACATTTTCCATCATTCATCGGCTTTTAGTGGATTCGGAAGAGCTGACGAAGTGGGCCGCAGCTTGCCCGGATGAGATGTTAAGCCGTGACGTGCTACGCTTTCTGAAGCTCTCTGAGAAAGATCGCGAAGAAAAAACGAGCGGACTTGAAACCATGCTTAGTCACTTTACCGTAGGTGACGTGAGCATTCTGTTTCAAGAAACGGATCACTCGATTCAGTTCGATGAGGCACTCAAGCAGAATCATATCGTCTATTTTCAACTGCCGACGATGTACTTTCCCTTTCTAGCCAGTGCTACGGGAAAGCTCGTCCTTCAATGCTTTCAAAATGCCGTCTCTAAGCGACAGATCAGCTTAGGAGGTATCAGAAATGACGAAGCCTCAGTTCTTCTCATGCATCCTGGATGACTTTCAGGATTACATTTACGAAGGATTCGGATCTCTGTTGAATAAATCCCGCTCGGCCAATGTGGGAGTGGTGTTCTCTCACCAGGCCCTCGGTGATCTCGATAAAGTGTCGGAAGCTTTCCGAAATGTGGTGCTCACCAACACGAACATCAAGGTCGTAATGCGAATGAACGATCCCGAAACTTGCGATCACTTCGCTAAAACTTTCGGTACAAAAACCACCACGAAAGTCACGAAAAAGACCAAAGCCGGTGACGATACAGGAGATGGAACAATTCGTGATGTGGAAGAATTTAACTTTCATCCGAATGTTTTTAAGAGACTCGGGACCGGTCATGGTGTGGTTAGCATTCCCCACCGAGACGGAGTGCAAAACATTAAATTGAAATTTTCCATGCGAGAGAATCTTCCGTCCGTGCCACTGCCTTTGGTGTCAAAAGTACCAAAGCCCGTTAAAGAAATGCCAGAAATTGAGAAGAAAACGACGCAGAAAGAAACGGAAGTTTCAGACGTTTAAAAGAGAAGAATTTCTACGCTGCCAATCTTCGCAGGCCCGTCATCTCAAAAATAAAACATTTACTGGAGTAAGATATGTTGAAGCGAACCATTTTTTTAGGCCTTCCATTTTTAATTTTTCTCTCCGGCTGCGCGACCGCCGGAAAATCAACGCTTCTCGGCGGCATCATCGGGTCGGTTGTTGGTGGAAGTATCGGAAGCCTTGCGAGCCAAGGCGGCGAGCCGCGAGATCGCACAAATGGGCTTCTTATCGGGGCCGCAGCGGGCGGCGCTTTGGGCGCTCTCATTGGAAATGAAACTCACAAAGAGAGGGAAAAGAAGGAGCTGCTCGCTAGTGGCGCTTTTGGCGCCGCCAATATGGAAATGTTCGGTAGCGGAAGCGAAAAAGACAAACGGCCCAAACTTCGTCCCGCTCAGGTGCGAGTTCGCTATGTCGAAGACCAAGTAAAAGATGGAGTGTTTGTTCCGGCCCACTTTGAATATGAAATCTCTGAACCGGCTCGTTGGGAGAAGGCACAGTGAATAGCGAGGAAGAAGTAAGACCGTCAACAGATGAAACTGCCAGACATCGCCGCGCCCGACTGACGGAGCGGGACTTTCGTATATTGCTCTTTTTTGGGGAACACGGGTGCGTCAGCGGGACGCGGGTAAAAAGCTATTTTTGGAATTCATCAGAGAAATCCTGGGTTCATACGAGAAGGCTTCGAGCGCTTGCGAAACAAGGTTTGATCGAAAAAGTCACAGGTGATCGGTCCATGCATCTTGGATATGGCCTGACCAAAAAAGGACGTTCAGTCGTAAGGAAAAAATACCCAGCAAGTGCGATCTCGGTCTCCCGGCGGTCCTATCAAACTCAATTTGAACATGATCAAAAGCTTATCGACGTGCGAAAAATTTTAGAGCAAAGCCCTCTTGTTAAGAAATTCGTCGCGGAAAACGAACTCCGCTCAGAAGTTGGAAGCGGGACAAAAGGTTTTATAAATTGGCAAAATAGGCCTCTTATTCCGGACGGAATTTTTACTTTCCAAACCTCAAAGCAATCCTTGCGAGTGGCCCTTGAGATTGAGATGACCCAGAAATCAAAACGCCGGTACAGAAGAATTTTTCGATCTCATCTTTTATCGAAGGAGTGGAACCTCGCAATCTACGTTGTAAAAACAAAAGCGCTCCAGAAGAGCCTCATGGAAACCTTGGAGGCCGTTAAAGGGAATGATTTGGAAGTCAGGTTGGCAAAAATCGTGAACGGAATTTACTTTTGTTCACTCGAAGAATTCCTTTCTAAAGGACTCGAAACTCCAATGAGAAATGGAAAAAAGGAATTTTCTTTTGCTGAAATTGGACGGAAAATTGGATCGGGCGGTTAGCGACTCAGTGGGATTTGCCGTCACCATGGGGCGGCGAAGACTACGGAGCGCGATTCGCAAAGTGTTCTGCTAGCAGAACACTTTTTAGGCATAGCGGTTCGAGCGTAAAACGAACACAAGTAGGCAGAATACATAAAGAAGTGCCCCAGACCCTTGCCCATTCCTTTGCGCCTGATCGTTCCTGACCACTCCCCCCCTACATGCAAGCATTACGAGTGGAAGTGGTCAGGAACTGTCTCCAATACATGGGCAAGGGTCTGGGTCAGATGATGGTAGATAAATTAAGAATAAGAAGAAATAGAATCAAATCCGTACCCCAAAAAGTATCAGTTATAAACGATGGTATGAGCTGATGATGATAGTCCGGGGCGGTCACGAGAGTCTGAGGCTAAATCGTTTTTGGGGTCCGTCTTTGATTCTACAAAAAGGGCTTCACCCTCTTTGGATCTCTGGACTTAAAGGGTGGCGCTCCCGCCTCCCTTAAGAAACCCTCTCGGACCCAATGAGCCTTGCCCCTTGGGAAGCCCAAACTCTGAAGACAATTTCGTGACGGGCCGAAATCGGCTCGTCGTCTTTATCTGGTCGAATCTGTCATGCCTTGCAAATTCGTCCGCTCTTTTCAGAGCCTCGCGCCAACTACGTTGTCACTCCCATCTGAAACGGACTTCGTCCTAAAGAGCGGCCAAGCAAGTCCCGGCCAGCGTTCTCCTATTTTTTCCCCCACACCCCTACGGGGGGCGAAAGGTGCGGCGGAAAAAAATGTTTTTTAAAGGGAATAATCCAGTTCCCGGAAACACCAAGGAGAACCGACCCATGAACAATCAACCCCGAACCTACGTTGCCTGTCTTGCCGCCTACAATAATGGAAAGCTTCATGGGCAATGGATCGTTGCCAATCAAGATGTGAGCGACATTCGCGCCGAGATCGCGGAGATGCTTAAAACTTCGCCCGAGCCTTTTGCCGAAGAGTGGGCCATCCATGACTACGAAGGCTTTGGGAAAATCGAGCTGACCGAATGGCCGGACATCTCACGTGTTGCAGAGCTTGCGGCCCTTACTGAAAAGCACGAGGGATTTTCTCTCTGGTATATCAGCCAAGACGGCCAGCATTTCGAGGTTCAGGAGCTGGAGGAAAGGTTTTTGGATCAATGGCAGGGAGTCCACGACTCGAAGGAATCCTTCGCCGATTTCCTTCTGGAATCTACCGGGCAGTTTTCGGAAATTCCCCAATGGGCTCGTAACTATTTCGATCTTGAAGCCTACGCCCGAGACCTGGAGCTTGGTGGCGATTACACATTCACCTCCAAAAATGGTCAGACATACGTTTTTTCCAATTACTAAAATAAAGAGGCCGGAGCGGAAACTTTTGCTCCGGGCCTCTCGTAGAAAGGATTTTATGGGAGCACTCGCCATCGCTGATGCCGAAAAAGGCCTTAGCCACTACATCGAAGAACTTTTAAAAACTCATGGCTTACTGGGAATTTTTAGAACCTCCAAGCATTTTATTACGGCCATCAAGGCAACGAATGCCGCTTGTCTATATATAAAGAAGAACGGGAGCCTTCTCGTTGTTGGCCAATATGTTGAAACAATAGAAGACATTTCGCCAGATCTTGAACTGATTTTTAGAATCGACAAATCGGGAAAATGGCGCCCCCTCGATCTTTATCTCGCAACTGCTGGCTGGAGAAGCTGCGTAGATGGCTCATGGATTTCCAACAGGGGCGAGCGCTTAGTCATCCAAGAATTTTCCCGTGGTTGGATAAAGAAGCTTGTCGATTCTGATTTTGAGAACGGCGAAGTGATCGAGCTTTCAGGAGAAAATGCATGAATAAGCTAGCTAGAAAGGAATTCTACGTGGAAAGAGAAAACAAACTATCCAAGGCCTCACGTGAGATGAAAGCCGTCTTTCACATCTTCAAAACGGATGCAGAGCTAATCAACAAAGCCCTGCCCTGGGTGAATGTCGAAAGAGAAAGTATTGACTGGAAAGGAATCTGGAACAACGACTTTGGAGGCGGTCATGCCGCTGCTGTGGTCTGGGCCCAGGCCCTTTGGTGTGACCACGTGCGAACCAAGTCGGACCCTTTTGACCGCGCCTTTGCAATGGATACGGCTTTACAAATTGCTTGCCTTGAAGCCCTAGCGATCCGTTGGGGTTTAAAACAATAGGAGTGCCTTGTGGAAAATGCAAAAATTGTAATTTCAACTGACGCTGACAAAGACTTAGAAAAAATGGTCCTTGCCGTTAACGATGGGTTCCAAGCTGGGCGCGTGAGAAAAAATGAACTCGCTTCTTGGATCATCCGATTTTTTGAGGACGGACATTTTGCAAAACAGATTCAAGCCATTCGAAGCGACCACTTTGACGAAGTTGCCCACTTAGAGTCAGTCATTAAGCAGATAAAAGCCGCGCGGGATGGCGAAGGTTCAGTAGAGCTGAATAGTCTCCTTGCCCCGGTGCTCCAAAGACAAAAAACAGTTCTGCCTCGCCCAATAAAAAAAGCCATTGCGGATAAAAGTGCCAAGGAAACCGAGTGATGCGTAGTTTGAGGTCGTGCGGTCACGCGCAAAAATATTTTCTTGACCCCATTGTATTCCAATGGAATACAATGGGTGATATGATAGAAAAGACATTGATTCGATTGCGAGACAGGCTGGGCTTCAGCCAAGATAGGTTGGCGGGCGCACTTGGCGTTCAGGGACGTTTGACAGTTTATCGTTGGGAAGCTGGCCTTCGGCAGCCGTCGGAAACCATTCGGCGGCTTATCTTATTCTTGGATGATCTACCAGATAAGCAGGCACAGAAGTTTTTAACTCAACTTGAAGAATGCGGAACAAGGAAGTGAGTTTGTTTTATAAATTTGAAGTTGGAGGCCTATGGGAGCAGCTAAAAAACTGCACTCTCATGCAAACCAACGCCAACCTGTCAAAGTTACGGAATCTATATTTCTGCTAAGTGAGGAAGAAGAAAATGAGCGAATCAGGAAACTTTCAAAAGAAATTCTCAGAGCATTCAATTGCCTCCGCTCAGAACGAAAGCGAAACCGAGTTCAAGATCGAGGATTGGATGACAACGGGACGCTCCTCGAAGAAATCTCGCAAGACCTTGAAAGCCGAATCAAAAGGTGAGTTTCAATATCGCCTCGGAATGTACATCCGCCTTTCACCGAGCGATGAAATTCGTGATGAGGGATCTTTGATATCACATCCTCAGCGGATTCAAGACCACGTGAACTATAGAAATCTTCAAACTCCAGGCTGGGGTGTCATCGTAGAAAAGTACGAAGACAAGGATGTCTCCGGCAAGGACATGAATCGTCCAGCCTATCTCCGCATGTTAGCTGATATTAAATCGGGAAAGATCAACGGCGTTATCGTAACGGAACTGTCTCGCCTTAACAGGAACGTAAAAGACTTTTTGCAGTTTTGGGACTTCCTAAAGCGCTACAACGGGAAATTCTTTTCTTTGAAAGAGAATTTTGACACATCCACCGCGATTGGCGAGATGATGGTCATTCAAAGCGTTAGCTTTGCTCAGTTTGAACGTAACTCAATTGTCGATGATATGAAAAGTGTCAGCCCCTTTGGAC
>FRDC01001066.1_pt1 | contig 42178 bp, 38 predicted proteins | sample 1106171 | NCBI WGS metagenome assembly FRDC01 (sample SAMEA3930566, study PRJEB13176) | freshwater metagenome | biome: Drinking water system; feature: drinking water; material: water | place: Singapore | collected 2014-12-20 | reverse complement strand
AACGATGCACTTTTGGGAACGATGCTTTTTCGTTTCAGTAAAAAATTTGCAAGCCCCACATCAAAATAGTAAAACCGCGGAGATTGTACCACGCGTCTTTTAGGACGCTTTTGAAAAGACGGAACAAAGTTGCCTATCAACGTATCTTCAAGGATATCGAAGTACTCTTTAACTGTAGGTGTACTGACGCCACATTCCGAGGCAATGTTTTTATAAACGACCGTTTCGCCATTACTAAAGGCAGCGACTTCAAGGAACCTACTAAAGGCGGGTATATTGCGCGTTATGGCTTCCTGGGCAATCTCTTCTTTGAGATATTCTCCCACATAGGCTTCTAGCAAGAGTTCAGGCTTATTCGAAAGGTAATGTCTAGGAAGCATGCCATTGTTCAAAGCACGTACTAAATCAAAATCGGGAATTTCTGAATAGGTCAATGGAAAGAGTTCGTATCGCAAGGCTCGACCTCCAAGCAGGTTAGCCCCAGCTCTTTTCAGCTTCCGTGAGCTCGATCCACACAAAATAAATTGGATATTTTTGTTGACGATGAGCCATTGAACATCGTCTAGGAGCTGTGGGATTTTCTGTACTTCATCAATAATGACAGGGACATTTTTAGGTGGAGGGTTGGCGAGAATTTCTTCCAGCATCAAAGAAGGCTTGAGTTGGAGCCGTCCATATTCGCTGGAAAGCAGTAAATCATAGCGTGGAGAATCGGGAAACATTTCTTTCAAAAGGGTGCTTTTGCCTGTTTGCCGGGCCCCCCACAAAAAACACGACTCTTTTCCTCTGTGCGTTAAATGTTGTTTGCGTTTAAACATGTTTAAATAAACTCCTATTTCTAAATTTCATGTTATATGAAAAGTTCATTTCCTACAAGATTCCATTTTTGCCTTTGTAAGCTATTGATCTGCTTACAGATAAGTGCCGGTTATGGAGTGGGGGTTGGACATAAGGGATTCGGGGGTGCCTTCGGCGACGAGCTGGCCGCCGAGGGTGCCGGGGCCGGGGCCGAGATCGAAGATATAGTCGGAGCTGCGGATCACGTCGAGATTGTGTTCGATGACGACGAGGGTGTTGCCGCGGTGGATGAGTTCGTGGAAGATGCGGAGGAGTTTGACGATGTCGTCGCTGTGAAGGCCGACGGTAGGTTCATCGAGGAGGTAGAGGGTTTTGCCGGAGGAGCGACGGGAGAGTTCACGGGAAAGGCGAATGCGCTGCTGTTCACCGCCAGAGAGGGTGGCGACTTCCTGGCCGAGCTGGAGGTAATCGAGGCCGACGGCGATCAAGGTGTCGAGGATGCGAACGATTTTAGGGAAAGCGTCGAAGAAGGGGCGCGCCTCTTGCACGGTCATTTGGAGGACGTGGCCGAGATGTTTCTCTTTGTAATGGACGGTGAGGGAAAGGGGAGTGAGCCGGTAGCCGTGACATGATTCACAGGTGACTTTAACGGGTGGGAGGAATTGGAGCTGGATGAGGCGTGTGCCGTGCCCTTGGCATGTTTGACACATCCCGCGCTTGTGGTTGAAGCTGAAGTTGCGGGGCTCGAGGCCGCGGGTTTTGGCGGCGGGAAGTGAGGCGAAGAGTTGACGCAGGGGAGTGAGGAGTTCGACGTAGGTGGAGACGTCCGAGCGGGAGGTTTGGCCGAGAGGATTTTGTTCGAGCACAATCAGTTGATTCCAGGGCGAGTCGTCGAGATTTTTTTCAATGGTCGGCTTAATGACGTCGTGGAGGAGGGTCGATTTTCCAGAGCCGGAGACACCGGTCAGGCACGAGAATATGCCGACGGGCAAGTTGAGTGTGAAGCTCGCGAGGTTGTGGATGGAGCAGTTTGGAAATGGGTAATGGGATTTGGGTTTGCGGCGCTGTGTGGGGATAGGAACAGTTTGGCGGCCGGAGAGATAGGCACCGGTGAGCGAGACGGGATTTTTGAGGATTTCTGGGAGTGTTCCTTGCGCGGTGATTTTGCCGCCTTCTTTTCCGGCTTTGGGTCCAAAGTCGAGGATGTAGTCGGCAATTTGTAGTGTGAGTGGGTCGTGTTCGACGAGAAGCAGCGTGTTGCCCATTTCTTTGAGTTTTAAGAGGGCGGCGTTGAGTTTGAGGTTATCTTTGGGGTGAAGGCCGATGGTGGGCTCGTCGAGGACGTAGAGGCATCCGGTGAGGCCTGAGCCGAGCTGACGGGAGAGACGAATACGCTGCGTCTCACCGCCGGATAAGGTGGGAGCGCTCCGATCAAGCGAGAGGTAGCCGAGGCCAATCGATTCAAGGAAGTGGAGTTTGTGTTTAAGCTGACGGTGCGGTTCTTCGAGGAAGGGGGTGACACTCCATTGATCGAGTAGAGCAAGAGAGTCGGAGACAGGCATGCGGCAAAATTCGGCGATCGATGTGTTTTCGATTTTGACGCCCCGTGCAAGAGGATGGAGCCTGCTCCCTTTGCAACCGAGGCATATCGATTGTGTGAGAAGCGGTTCAAAGGCATCGCGGTAGTCGGAGCGGATTTTGGCAGCTTTGCCAATCACATGGGAAAGTCCAACCCACTGGAAATTTTTCAGTTCCATCGGTCCATAAAAAAGAAGTTGCAGATGTTCTGAGGGTTGTTTTTTGAGGGGAAGGTCGGCATCGATGTCATACCGATAAAACATCTCTTCGACAAGTTTGAGGGCAGAACGTGACGCTGTCTCTTTCCAAAAATGACGTAGCAGCCCAATCGGAGATAGAGCAAGAAGTTCTTTGTGTCCTTTGAGGTCGATGCCGTACTGAAAGCCAAGGCCTAAACAATCAGGGCACATCCCGTTTTCGGTGTTGAACGAGAAGGTGTGCGGAGTGATCGACGGATACGAAACACCTGTTGTCGGATCGGAAAATGCGAGGTTAAAATAATGGTCTTTTCCTTCAGCATCAATCGTGACGACACCTTTCGAAAAAGTGGTCGCATGTTCAATCGCTTCCAAAAGACGCGGCATCGAATCTTCGCTTAAAATGCACCTGTCGATCACGAGGAACAGTTCGTTTTTTTTCATCTCATCGAACGGAATTTCTTCGTCGAGTTCTTTGTAGACGCCGTTCAGTCGAATACGCAGATATCCTTGAGCCGAAAGTTTGGCAAACGTTTCCCCTTTTTTCATTTTAATCGGTGCCAAAATGTAGAGCTTGGTTTTCATCGGAAGTTGCATGATTTTTTCGGCGACAAAACGGACTGTCACAGCCTCAAGTTTGACACCAGTAGTGGGGGAATAAGGCGTCCCTAGGTAGGCAAATAAAATCCGGAGCAAATCGTATGCCTCGGTCATCGTGCCGACAGTACTGCGGGGATTGCCGGCATGACTTTTTTGTTCAATCGCAATGGCAGGGGAGAGGCCGTCGATGTGTTCCACCTTCGGTTTTGCCATTTGTTTGATGAATTGACGTGCAAACGGTGACATCGATTCAACAAATCGGCGCTGCCCTTCTGCATAAACGGTTTCGAAAGCAAATGAACTTTTTCCGGAACCCGAAGGACCAGTGCAAATGGTGATTTTTCCGCGCGGAATTTGTGCGTCAATTGATTTCAGATTATTTTGCGCAGCTCCCTCAACGGTGATATGAGTGATCGGGTCGTACTTGGCACGCACATGGGAAGTCGGTTCGAACTTTTGTGTGAGCGCAAGTCCCGTCGGCGTTTTCCCTTTTGCAACCTGTTCAGGGGGTGCGCTCGCGAGGAGTTTTCCGCCGCCCGCGCCACCTTCAGGGCCGAGCTCGATGATCCAATCGGTTGCTTTCACAAGATCCATGTTGTGCTCGATCACAATGACGGTATTACCGCGGTCGACGAGCGATTGCAAAATATCGATCAGTTTTCCAATATCGTGGAAATGTAGCCCGGTCGTCGGTTCATCCAAGAGATAAACTGTTTTTCCGGTCGACGGCCGAGAGAGTTCTTTCGCCAGTTTAATCCGCTGCGCTTCACCTCCCGAGAGTGTTGGCGAGGGCTGACCGAGTTTCAAATAATCGAGACCGACCTTTAGAAGAGTCGCAAGTTTTGTATGAATTGTTGGAATCGATTCAAAGAATACGACTGCTTCAGAGACGGCCATCTCGAGCACATCGTGGATGCTTTTCCCTTTGTATCGGATGGCGAGCGTTTTATCATCAAACCGTCTCCCTTCGCAGTGCGAGCACGTCGCCCACTCATCGTCGAGAAAATCCATGTCGATTTTTACCATGCCCATTCCGCTGCAATGGGGACACGACCCTTCCTTCACATTGAAACTAAATCGGCCGGGTTTATATCCCATCGCTAAACTTTCAGGCAGCTGGCTGAAGAGATCGCGGATCTCATCGAAGAGTTTGATGTAGGTTGCTGGATTCGAGCGGGGCGTTTTTCCAATCGGCGTTTGATCGATTCCAATCACTTTATCAATCAGCTCAATCCCTTTGATCGATTTGTGTTTGCCGACGCGCTGCTCGCCTTTGTGCAACGTGTTGGAAAGGGCAGGATAGAGAATGTCGGAGATGAGAGACGATTTGCCGGACCCTGAGACGCCGGTAACGCTGACAAATAGTCCAAGAGGAATTTCGACGGTGATGTTTTTGAGATTGTGATGGGTTGCACCCGTAATGACGAGTTTATTTTCTGATGCTTTTCTTTTTTTCTTAGGGAGCGTCACATGTTTTCGCCCCGCAAGGTAATCAGCTGTGACCGATTTTTTACATTTGAGGAGTCCTTCAACAGATCCCGCATAGAGAATTTCTCCACCTTCTGAACCTGCCAGCGGTCCGATATCGACCACCGTATCGGCAGCAAAAATCGTTTCTGCATCGTGTTCGACGACAATCACCGTGTTCCCTTGGTCGCGGAGGGCTTTGAGGGTTGTTAAAAGACGGTGGTTGTCGATCGGATGGAGGCCGATCGACGGTTCATCGAGAACATACGTCGTGCTGACAAGGCCTGAACCAATCTGCGAGGCGAGCCGGACACGCTGTGCTTCTCCGCCCGATAGTGTCGGCGCTGTTCTCTCCAGTGTCAAATAGCCGAGACCAACGCCAAGCAAAAATTCGAGCCGCTGCTGGATTTCTTTGAGAAGTTCTTCTGTAATCGTCGTTCGAGGAACTTTTTTGAAAAACTGTGTCGCATCTTCGATGGGAAGTGATGTGATTTCAGCAATGGTTTTCCCATAGAGTTTCGCAGCAGACGGATACGGCTTGATGCGGCTTCCATGACACGACGGACAGATCGTCTCCTCCATGTAAACTTCCATGTTTTGCCGGTAGACATCACTCGTCGCCGCTAAATACCGATCCATTGCTTCTTTGAGCACGCCATCCCAATGGACATATTCGGTCCAACGCGATTTTTTGTGCGGGTGGGTGAAAATCATCCGCGTCCACTTCGCTTTGATCCCATAGAGAAACGCCTCTTTTCCTTTCTCTGGAATTTTTTTCCATGGCGTCGAGATTTTAAAATCGTGCATCCGCGCTATGTTATCGTAGATATTTCCAAATCGAACGGTTGAATAAGCAGGTGCAATTGAGCAACAATTTTCTGCAATCGAGAGTTCAGGATTGATCACTTTATCGAGTTGGAATGTGCGTGAAACACCAAGTCCTTGACATGTCGGGCACATCCCCATCGGATGGTTGAACGAAAAATCGTGCGGCTCGAGTGGCGCATACGAAAGTCCCGATTTTTTCGCGTACGCATGCTGCGAAAAGAGAAGCTCTTCTTTTGTCTCGACATTGTAGGCGCTCATTATCCCTGCGCCGAGCTCCAGCGCCTGCGTCACCGCCTCTTTCAGTCGATCGTTATCAGGGAGCGCAATCCGTTCGATCACGAGGTCGACATCATGCGGTTTACTCTTATCAATCGAAAGGGTTTCAGCCAGTTCTATGATTTTTCCATCTAATCGAACGCGTGTAAAACCTTTCCGTTGCAGCTCTGCAAACTCTTCCTTAAATTCAGCTTTCTTTCCCTTTGCATACGGGCTTAAAATCATGAGCTTCGACCCTTTCGGAAGCGCACTCAAACTCGCGAAAATATGGGCAACGCTTTGAGGAGCGACCGGCTCGCCACTCACAGGACAATGCGGCGTCGAACCACGTGCAAATAACACCCGCATGAAATCATAAATGCCGGTCATCGTCGCCACCGTCGATCGCGGCGTTCGTCCCGACGTTTTCTGCTCAATCGCAATCGTTGGCGAAATTCCCTCAATCCTCTCCGCATCGGGCTTCGGAAAATCGCCTAAATGACGCCGCGCATAAGTCGACAATGACTCGACATACCGCCGTTGCCCTTCGGTATAAATCGTATCAAACGCCAGCGACGACTTCCCCGACCCCGACACCCCCGTGAATACAATGAGCTGAAACGGATCAAGCGTTAAGTCAACTTCTTTGAGATTGTGGACTTTGACTTTTCTAAGGACAATTTTCATGAGATGTTGCATTATACCTCAAAGGGGAAATTATGTTCCATTGGATGGCTGCTTTCACATTCTTTCTTTCAACGACTTTTGCCTTGTCGATCAACCCCACTCCAACTACCATCATTCGAGCTACTGAACAATCGGGTCTTGACCGTCCCGAAGGTTTAACATTTTCTCCCTCTGGAGATTTGATTGCCGTGGCCAATTCGCTCGCGGATACGATCACTTTTTACAAACGGATCGCAGCAGGCGTCTACGAGACTATTCCCTCCTTCACCCTCCAAGGACAAGAATCTCAGCTCAACTACCCGCACGATTTGAGTTTTTCACGTGACGGCACTATTCTAGCCGTCGCCAATCGGAGTGGAAATTCGATCACACTTTATCGAAAAAATAATCTTCATTTTGAAAATAGACCCTTTGCAATGATTCAAGGTCGATATTCCCACATTTCTGCACCTGACGCCGTCCGATTTTCACCCACTGACAACCTGCTCGCCGTAGCCAATATGCTTTCCCACACCGTCACCCTCTATCGTTACAATCACGAACAATTTTTTCCGATGCCGATACAAGTGCTCAGGCACCCCATTTTTCAAATTCCCGATGGAATCGATTTTTCAAAAGATGGTCAGTGGCTGGCCGTCACATCTCACGATGCCCATGCGGTTGCTTTATTTAAACAGACGAGCCGTGGGAATTACGATGCTCTCCCCACACAAATTATTCAAGGAGAAGAAACCCATTTTACCTATCCCCATTCACTCTCTTTTCACCCCGAAACGAATGCCTTGGCTGTTTCTTGCTCCCAAGGACGACAAAATGTCCATCTTTTCATCCCCGAAGCCGGCGCTTTCCCTAATGCACCTGCTTTCAGCATGGAAGTGCTCGAAATGTATGACGCGTCGACCATTCACATGATCGAGCAGTTATGGCAAGAGGGAGGCGTCAAAGGGGTCGCTTTTTCTCCCGACGGCAAGAGCATCGCCGTCACTCAAAACCTGTGCCAAGATATGCTCAAGCTCCCTTACCCCGTGGGAGTGCTCGCCATTTATGCTGTAAAGTAAAATATTTACTTTCTATCGAATAATCAGGTTTTGTAGTAAAATATTGGCAAATTTTTCGACGGGAGATCACTTTGGATAATATTAAATTCAACACAGCACTAAAACAGTTTGGGCTTGCCAGCCTTGATCTTGCCAAAGAGACGTTGAAATACCCCTTTTCAGGCGATTGGAAGCGACTGGTTATCACAGGGTTACCTCTGCTACTGGTGACGTCAGGAACCGGCGCGCTCATTTATTCAGTTTCGATGAGGATTTTTCGCGATGTGACAAATGGGATTGGTAGCGGTGCAAAGAGTGTGTATAGAACATTGTTTTATCGCCGTTCGGTCCGTCCGGAACAGACCCGATTCCAAATGCCTTTCAACCTGCCTGATCCTGCGGTACGATCCCGAGCAAAAGAAGAGCCCCATGTCGTACAAAAGGCACAACCACTACCACCGCCATCCGAAGATGTTGCAAAAATGCGCAACAAGGCGCTTCTAAAATTACTTCCTCAGATTGAAAAGTATGTTCTCGATCCGATGATGGAAAAGAAGGATCTCATCGAGGGTATTGCGTGTTCAGAAGCAAGCTTAAAAATGTGGCTCAGAAGCATGACGCTATGGTCGCTGGGGCAAGCTTGGGATTCGCTCGAAACACAATATGTTCAATTTAACAATCCTCCTATTGAGACAGTCGATTCTATCATTGCTCAAGTCAAAAAAATGAATGAAGAGATGGGAGCGGTTTTCGAACAACATAAAACGGTCGAGAATTACAAAGAAATATTAAAAGCTATTGGTGAGAGTCCACTGAGTAAAACAGATAAATTAACATTAACGGGTTTTTACTTCAGTTTGGAAGCAATTTTGAAGCAGTCAGTTGAAGTGGCCCAAGAAAGAGATACCAAAATCAAACTGAATCGAGCAAAATTTGCAACCCACTTAAGCGCCATGGCTCTTTCTTTAAAGCATATTACAAAAGCCGCAGAAGTGTGGATTGATGTTTTAAGGGAGCCAAAACCTGAAGATCAGCCTGTGGCTGCTGCTTCACAAGTTCCACCTGTTGAAGATGACGATCTTTCTAGAAATGTCAAAGAAGTGACAGAAAATCTTAAAACAGAGCTTACAGAGAAGTATTTCATCCCTCTTTGGAATAGTAAAAGTGAAGAGTGGAAGCGTACTGCGCTGGAGCAAGTGGGTGAGGGGAGTCGTGCAACCTGCCAAAGTTTCATCCGGTGTGAAGTGGATGAAAAAGACTTTTTTGAAAGTGCTCAAAGTTGGGGGCTGTCGACATCTCAGACTTCAAAGCTTTGTTTCCTCCGAGCAGTCCATGCGATGGGGAATAATCAAGTGGCGCTAAAACAATCGACTCAAGCTCTCATGGAGTCATTACTCGCTCAGCTGCGTCCTACAATCACGGAAGCTTTAAAGAGATCATCGAAGGTGATTTCTAAAGTCCCTCTTCAAAAAGTCGTTCCCCCGATCATGGATCAAATGATTCAAGTGTTAAAATGTTGCAAGATCTTGACTGATCTCTATCAGACGGGAGAGTTGGAAGAGAGTGTCTATGTGGCACAAAAAGATGAACAAAACAGCGATGAAGATGAAGGGTTTGTCTTAGCGGCGGGTCAAGGTTTGCTCAAGAGCCTTGTGGAAGTGATGAAGAGAGTTAAGGGAGCGGACTATAACTCTGAAGACCTGCAGGCTATTTTTGGATCGATGAAACCTCAACATTCAGGAAGGAAAATTGTTAAGAGACTGCGAGGAGATGGCATTCCTATTCATCAAACCGTAGTGGACAGTTTCAATACTCCTCAACAGGAAAAAAACTGGATTCACATTAACAAAGAAAAAATAAAAGCTGTATTACGCATTTACGCAGATCAATATGCAGCACGTGAGGGGAACTGGGTCTCTCGACTCTTTAAAGCGCATGAGGGAGTTGAAGGATCCAATCTGGTGAGTAAGTTATTCTCCATACCAGCTAAATTACATGCTTATCCTGTGATTGAAGAGATTATGAAGGTCTTATTCATGGGGATAGAATCTGTCGTAGAAAGTAAGGGGATGGACGCGGCTCAAAAGGCTTTGAATGACTACACTTCCACAGGTACTCTTAGTACATTAATTGGTGTAAAAGTTTTGAATTGTCTCATTACAAAAGATGAACAAAAGTGGGAAAAAAATCTCCCTGTTCTTACAATCGCCTATCAATATCTTCATCCTGATGAACAAAAAATCGTTCTCAAGCATTTAGCTGTTGTTCGCCCAGAGTTCAACAGGAAGTTAATTACTGATAATAAGGTGTCAAAAGAGATCACTGAATTGCATGCACGCGAGGCAAAATGCCGGGCGATGATGGATCAACTGCTTGCGGTGCTCTCGAGCTTGGAAAAGAACACTCCAGATTATACGAATGTCGCCATCGGGTATCAAAAAATCAAAAGAGAACATGAGCTTCTGCAATTTGAGAGAGTCAGAACTCTTGTAACAACCGTCGCAGATAAGACCCTTGATCTTCCAGGTGATCTAAATACAATCATCACGAAGACCATTTTTGAAGCAATGCCATTATTGACATGTCAAGAGCTCGTCAAACATTGGATTTTTTCAATTGTCGATCTTTTAGTCCAAGAACTTGAAGAAACAACTCGTTCAAAAAAAGAAGATCAACTTCATGATCCCAATCAAGAGACCACACTTTCTAAATTGATTTCAGCTGAACAGAAGAGTGCGTTTATCTCTTCATTAAAGTCCCTTGTGCAATCGAGTTACTGGAGTTTCACCGGATTTGGTGTTAATTTGGTGTCAGGATTTGCAACCGCCACCAGAATATTTACTTATGGCGTAGATAAGTTGGCATGGAACATGCTGTCTGAATATGTAGATGTACCCATATCTTCTCAATCGATTGCAGATAAAGCGAGCAAGGAGGCATTAGACTTTGGAAAAGATCCAAATGGACTCCCAGCCTCGATCATCGAATCCCTCACCGAGTACGTTGCAGATCCTAGATTAGAAAAGAAAAATCTTATATAGTAACGATAATGACACGGACGAAAATTATATGTACGATGGGGCCTGCGGTCGCGTCGTATGAAATGATGCTGGGGCTTTTGGATGCTGGGATGAATGTGGCCCGGATCAACTTTAGCCATGGGACGCATGCAGAGCATGCGGAAGTGATTGAAAGGTTGAAGAAGGCGCGGAAAGAGAGAAATGTGCCGCTCGCTATCATGGCCGATACGAAGGGGCCCGAGATTCGACTGGGAGAGATGGGGAGTGGTTTGCCGGTGAAAGAAGGCGACAAGGTGACGCTCCAGCTGACGCCTGTGGAAGTTTTAGATTCGGTGAAGGTGGGAATGAAGCTGCTTTTCGACGATGGATACATCGAAGGAAAAGTGACGCAGGTGAAGCGAGAGGGTGTCGAAGTTGAAGTCTTAAATGACGGAGTGCTCAAGAGTCATAAAAGTGTGACATTGAAAGATGCTCAGGTAAAATTACCTGCGATGACACCGCAAGATGTGAAAGATTTAGAGTTTGCGTGCTCTCAAGATGTCGACTGGATTGCCGCCTCATTCATTCGTTCTAAAGAACATATCCAAGAAATTAAAAAGTTGCTGGTCGAGAAGGGAAAACCCGATATTTTGGTGATGGCCAAGATTGAAAGTGCCGAAGGGGTGAAAAACTTTGACGCGATTTTGGAAGTTGCCGATGGTGTGATGGTGGCCCGGGGAGATCTGGGGGTTGAACTGCCCATCGAAGAGGTTCCTGCGCTGCAGAAAATGATGATCTGGGAATGCAACGAAGCATCAAAACCCGTCGTGACGGCAACCCAGATGCTCGAGTCGATGATTCAAAATCCACGGCCCACACGCGCCGAAGTTTCGGATGTTGCCAATGCGATCTATGACAGTTCATCGGCAGTGATGCTCTCTGGTGAAACAGCAGTTGGAAAGTATCCGATTGAAACCGTCACGATGATGAAACGGGTCATTCATGAGACCGAGCTCGATTTCGATTTTCGGGATTACTATGACGAACATGTCTCTCTCGAATTTTCCAGCGTCGCAACATCGGTTGCCTCTGCTGCCGTTCAAACCGCTTACACAACTGAATCTCAAGCGATCTTTGTCTTCACCTCTACAGGTGTGACTGCACGTCTCATTTCCCGTTTTCGGCCCGAAATGGCCGTGATTGCCCTCACCCCCAATGAAAAAACCTATTCCCAACTCGCACTCGAGTGGGGCGTGATCCCACTTCTCGCGCCACCATCTCTCTCTCTCCAAGAAGCGATCAGTTTTTCCACACGGTTTGCTGTCGAGCGTAAAATTGTCAAGAAAGGTGATCGTGTTGTGATTACAACAGGAACACCTTTCTGGATCGAAGGGACAACAAATACGTTAATCGTTGAAAGTATTTAGTACTGCTGGATTGATGAACCGGATGGTCATCATGCCGTCGACGTTCTCGATTTTTAGGTACGGATTCGAGCTGTCGAGGCTGGTGAACTCTTTCACTTCGCCGTTAAAGGCGCGATAGGTGATTTTCCAAGGATGCGTGGGTTGATCGATGGAAAGTGAGTCGCCCCAGGAGAGGTTGAAGTTTTCGACTTGCTTCGATTCAACGATTTTGCTTTTCTGTTCCATAAATGAGACGCTGAATTCGATTTTGCCATGAGGTGCATTGGGAAGGCGTAGCGCAGAGGCGGAATAGGTGACTCCATTTGCAGTCTCTTTCACCAATGTAGGGCCTTGTGTAGAACCAGGTTGTGTCGATTTTGTCACATTAACAACTTCTGATGTTTCTGGAACAACAAGCCAGCCTTCTTTGGGTTTTGCTGTGAATTCGACGTTCACTTGTTCTTTGACTTTTGCGTCTAATTTATAGGGTCCCTGCGTGTTTTTTTGTGTTTCAGTCACAGAGTTAAATGTCGTGTATTCAAATGTCACCGTTCCAGGGGATGTAGGGAGGGAGGTCATCAAGATTTTATAGTTATCAGGGGCGTGGGGGTTAAAGAGTTTAAACCAAGTTGTACTCCATGGAAGACTCAATTGAGCTGTAACTGTGGTAATACGGGTTGGGTCCAGTGTGATTAAAGCAGAAGGGACAATAAACTCCAGCTGGCCGGGCTTAATCTCTGTGGCGCAGAATGTTTGACCTTGGAGTGTCAGTTGCGGTAGTGCTGCTTTTCCAAAATAGTCGAAAAGTGAATTTTGTTGCGTGCCGCTCACATCGACCGTCACAACAACACCATTATCGGTTGGTCTAAAAAAGGTCGGCTGAATCGATGCGAGTTGTGGCTGACCTCGATCAAAGGGGAAAGTTTGAGAAAGCGTATGCACACGGGCGGCAACTGAAAGGAGAGTCTCTCTATCATGCGATGCAGCTTGAGCAACCAGTTCTGAGAGCTCTGAGAGTGTCTCGTGGGCAATTTGATCCGTTTTTTCGATAGAATAGACATTGAAAGCCGTTTGTACCGCAAGACTTAAGTCTTGACAAACCTTCAGTCTGACTAAGTCTCCTTGCGACTCTGCTTCAGCCAGGTAGTTGTTGATGGTGTCTAATTCTGTATCTAAAATTGTATCGACAGAGATTTCCATAGATAAGCTCCTTATTTTGAAAGGAGTATAAATCAAATTAATTTTTTGGACAACACAAAATGGAAAGAGCACAGAGTGCTGCAGTCTCTGCGCGGAGAATGTTGGAGCTGAGTTTGACGCCTGTTGCTTGGAGATTTTTTTCTAAGAACGTATGTTCGTTCTTTGAAAACCCTTTTTCGGGTCCAATCACGATGATGGTGGACTCTGTAGCCACTGTCAGTGGTTTTGCATCGGGAGCAAGAGATCCGAAAAGAAGTGTGCCAGCTGGTTTTTTCCACTCCGCAAGAGGAGGTTGGATTTCCAATTTAGGGAGATACAATCTGCCGCTTTGTTTGATTGCAGAAATGGTCAATGTATGGAGACGTTGCAATTGGTTCGATGTCAGCTCTTTTTTTTCGCTTTGTTCCCCAGGAAAAAGCCAAAATTCGGCGGCTCCGAGTTCGGTTCCTTTTTCGACGATCCAATCGAGAAGGGCAGGTCGTGTGAAAGCTTGCGCTAAGATGATCGAGTTGGAAGGGGGAGAGTCGTGTTTCTTGTGCGTGATTTCAAAAGTTGCATGATCGGTGTGGAGAGATGTGACAGTAGCCGAGAGCATAGTTCCTTTTCCATCGAGGAGCTCAATCGTATCTCCAATGCGAGCACGCATCACGGTTTTGAGATGGTGGAATTCATCGCCGAAAAGTTCACGTGAGTCGAGACTGTCAAGAAAAAAGCGCATGTTGAATCAGCTCCTTGGGGTGAGAAAAATGGTAGGTTTTAAACGCTGTGTAACAGGGGAAGCGGTTGTTTGTGAAGTTGATCACGAGTTTGAATCGGTAATCATTTTCGAAGGGGTTGGTGGTGTAATGCAATACTTCGCAGGGAGCGGCGATATTGACGGAGTGTGGGACAAATGCCGTCAATTGCTCGCGGGGATAGAGCTCTCGGATTTGAGGAATCCACACTAAAGCTTCGGGGTCATCACCGAAGATGAGAGCAACGGAATCGTAGCGGAAGCCTTTTTTCAGCCTTCCTGGAAGCTGTTGCTTCCATTTGTTATGGATCCATAACCACTGGCTTGGATGAGCTTTTATGCTATCTTGAAACAGTTTTAGAACCTCTTTCATCTGAGCTTCAACATCACCCTTCGATTCAATCGGGTCGCTGTAGTGGATAACATATTTCTTTTTTTCACGGCGGATGGTCGCCACCATGATAGGACATCCAGTCCGTTTGGACAGAAGAGCAGGAAGCGGCGATGTCCAGGCGAGGCGGCCTAAGAAAAGATCGGAATACCCCGAGTCGGGCATCCCTTGATCGCCGACGATGCCAAGAAATTTTCCTTCACGTAGCGCTTTAACGCTGGCCCGGTAGGCATCCTTAGGAGTTATTATCGCCCCGCCGAATTTTTCACGGAGACGGAGAGTCCAATCGTAGAGCGGTTTGTTTTTGATCGGTCTTCCGATGGCGACACCCGGCATGCGGCTTGACCCTTCTAGAAATAGGAGCTCCCAATTCGCCTGGTGGCCGCAGAAAAAGATGATGCCTTTGCCTGATTTGATGATCGATGCCGCAGGCTCTTCTGTTTCACACGTTGCGATGTTGGAGATCTTTTTTTCATGGTAGAGTTTGGGATATTCTAGAAAAATGATCGCTAAATTTTGCATCGACTCTTTGGCGAGCTTGACAATCTCATCGGGCTGTAAGTTTAACTCGGTTGCAAGCGCCAAATTGGAGAGCGCCCGTTTGCGGAATTTAGGATAGCAGTGGTAGATGCAGAGGCCGAGAACATTGCCGAGATGGTAGATCACTGAGTACGGCAAAAATTGGATGGGAAAAGTGAAAATGCGGAAGAGTGAATAGGCTATCCAAGACATAGATCACAAATTTTTTCGAGTTGGTGAGAATAATCGAGGTGCTGAATCGAGTTGCGGATCGCCACCGCGCGTGATTTTTCTTTCGGAAATTTCATGGCGGTTTCAAGGGCTGTAAGCAATTCATCGGGGGTTTCTACGATGGATCCTGTATGAGGGAGAATCACTTCATGCCCTCCGTTCATGCGGGATGTGATGACAAAAAGACCAAGAGCTAGCGCCTCGACCGTGACATTGGCAAACGGATCGTAGATCGATGGAATCACGAGGGCATCTGCGGCTAGATAAAACGGTTTTGCTTTTACTCGACCAAAAAAAGTGACATGTTTTTCAAGTTTAAGGTGGTGAACAAGGGATTGATACTTGCTCATCTCTTTATCGTGACCGACGACAGAGAGGTGGAAATTTTTGCTCTTCAGCTTGGAGAGGGCTGGCAGAAGAATATCGAGCCCTTTCCGTTTAAAATTATGTCCCACAAATAAAAATTGAAAAACATCTGAAGGAGAACGGGTGATCGACTCGTTGAAATCAGTTTCGAGTTCTTTCCACTCGACGCCGTTGTGCACCACGGTGATTTTAGAGGCGGGGGTGCTGTAGTAGGCAAGAATTTGGTTTTTCACCATCTCGGAATTGACGATGATAACCCTCGTTTCAGAGGATTCGAACGTTTTCTTTTCGATTTTGAGCTGAAGACGATGGAGCGGGTTCAAAGCAAACGACAGCTTTTTAAGTTTACCTTCCGTTTGAGATCTTAAATCCAAATAGGCTGCATGGACGCCGTTCCCTGCCCTATGATGGGTTTGATACGAACACCTGTCCATGCTGAAAACAAGCGGATGTTTTCTCGCTTCTTTTTCTGCCCACCGGTCAAAATCTTTCATGCGGCTTAACTTAAATAATCCTTTGGGTCGATGAGAAAATGTAGAGCAGGGGAGAGCCGCATCTGATGTCGTGTAAAAAGAGACATCGACACCTCGCTGGAGGAATGCATCTAAAATGCGTGTGGTAACTTTTTCGATGCCTCCGTCAAAGTGCATCTCTTTTTTAATGATAGCAAGGGAGGAGTTTGTCATGAGATGTATCTTTTATACAGACCTGATTCCGATCAATCGATAGGGAAAGATCGAGTTTTTCATTCTGTGATTTATAAAGCTGAAAATGATTCATGTAATTGCGAAAACGATTCCGTAAATATTCTTGTTTCTGTTTTGAGAAGGCAGGGTTTTCATACCGATTGGCTTGAGTAGAGAGATGGGTTGCCACATACCTATCTTCGAGGATGCGAGGATTTTGAAATTGAACAGACCATGACAACTTATTTTCGTTGGGATTAACAATCACCGAGATCTGGATCATATCTTGGACGATATCGACAAAATAACGGCTGACGCCCTTGGCAAATAGCGGCTCTTTAATCATGAGGAGGCCACGGATATTATCGACGAGGCCACCAACGGCAATCGATAACGTTTCTGGATTCAGATTGGCACAGTGTTCTGTTGGAAAGTAGAGAGCCACAGGAATCGGTTTCGCAATCGGATGCAGATCGGCTTTCACAAAATCGATGCGGAGCTCTTTGGCCTCTTCATCGTCGATGAAGAGCGGCTGGTCGGAGAGAGAAGGAATATGGATTTTTTTCCATTCATCAGGGACATAATAAGAGACTTCATCGGTGGATGAAGCAATGTCATCCAAATCTTGGCGTGGGATATCGCTTAAATTAAAGGTGAGGTTTAGCCCTTTCGCTTTCACTTGCTTAATTTTCTCTTCGGGTCCACTAACAGTGATCGAGAGACGGTAGGGCCAAACATCCAAGAGCTGGTAGTCACGAGGCGCCTCACCAATCGGATGTGTGACCATGATAGGAATCTTTTCGGTGATCATCCGTGTGAAGGAAATCGGAATCCGTTGAACTTGCACCTTCTTGATCAATTTCGATAAGTCGATATCAGGATTGAGTGAAATAAGATTATTACGAGAAATGGTGGCAAGCCACTCCTCCGATTTATCTGTCGCATCGAGGACAATTTCGACATCATTGGATGTGATATCTTTAAGCTCGTTTTTGTTGCCTTGAAACGTGATCGGAATCCGTTTAGAAAGGACGCCGCTCGCTTGCAGACCATCGACGGTCATTCCCGCAGGGATATTGATGAGTCTAACGGCAACATGATCTAAATTTTTGGTGGTCGTCATCGAATGGTTGACCATCAGCCAAATCGACACTCCCAAAAGAAGAGAGACGAGTTTTCTTTGCCAGTGGTTAAAAAAAGAATGGTTCATTAGACCCCCATCCACTGGCGCAGCATAAATTTCTTCCGCTCCGGCTTTTTTTCCGTCGTCGTGTAGATACTGTGGATGACCCCTTTAAATTGGTTCGGTTTGACACCTCGAGAAATCACACCTTCTCTTGCCAGCGAAACCTTCCCCGACTCTTCCGAAACGACGATCACGAGCGCATCCGACATCTGAGAAATCCCCAGCGCGGCTCGGTGCCGTGTTCCCATGGCGCGTGCAATTTCTGGACTTTCATCCGCCAGCGGGAAAATAACGGCCGCCGCCACAATCGTCATGTCTCGCACGATCACAGCCCCATCATGCAGGGGAGTCGAGTTGGAGAAAATTGTTTCCAAAAGCTCCGAAGAAAATTTACCGTTGACCACGACACCTCTTTGCGCAAACTCATCTAGACGGTCCGAATGCTCCAGAGCTATAATGGCCCCGACCCGCTTATCAGCGAGTTTATAGATCGAACTCGTCATTTGGTCTAAGAATTTATCAAATTCCGTCACTTCTCGATATCTTTTTCCTTTCAAACTGAGCCTTGACAGTGCCACCCTCAGTTCTGGTTGGAAAATAATGATAAGACCGACGGCCGCGACGTTCATCAGATTTGTCATCAAGGTATACAAAACAGGTAAATGGAAAATTGAACTCACAGCGAAAATGGCAAAAAAAGCCAGCAGCCCCACAAGAAGATCCATCGATTTCGTATTCCAGAAAAACGATAGCAAGTAGTTCAGTATGATCGCGATCACACCGATTTCAATGAAAGGAACTAACGCATCAATCACATGCATAAAATAATTTATTACCGTAACTCATTGTAGGTCCCGACCCGACTTGCGGTCAAGCACTATCCAATCCCAAGTGTTGTTCATAGCGCAATGAAACAACTATTTGAAAAAAATTCAGCTCTTGCAATATATACAAAAACAAGGATGGTATCGTTATGAAAAAGTTATATATCGCTCTAATAGGGGGCGTAATTAGCCTTGCTTACGTCACACTGACTGCAGGCTCCCCGTCTTCTTCCGGATCTAATTTAATTGCCCAGACTCCAGAAGAAGAGGCACAAGCGTTTGATCTAGGTGCACAAGCAAATGTACAAGGACCAGATGCATTTGTAGGGGCGGATGTCGAGGAAAGAAAGAAGGCAGCAGAAATGAAAGTCCAACAAGAACAATTGCAACAATTTCATGAAAAACTGGCGCGAGAGGCTCAAGAACGTGCGCCCAAATAAGCGCTACCACCGACTGCACCCAATGTTCCAGGGCAGGAAGTGCCAATAATGGGGGATGTGATGGGTGGTGATACTTCCAGCCTCTCGTCATCGCTCAGAGGATATCGGTAGCAGAGAGGGATCTCGTTAAATCTTATCGAATGATACCTCTAATCATTCATGATCATTTTTTCTAGATGACTAATCCAAGTCAGCTTGCGCTATCTATGTGATTATTAGGTTCTTACATCTTTCTTAACTTAATTTAAACACCCAGATGACATAATTGGGCGTTTCTGTTAAGTTAAAAGAAAGGAAATAAATCATGCGAATGGCTGTTAGTCTGGTTACACTAGCTCTTCTTCTCGAGCAACCCACTTTTACTGCTGAAGAGGCGCGGAATAAAGGCGTTCATCCAGCAACTCTCTGCCATTTTGTAAAAACGGGTCGACTCAAACGGGTGCGTAGGGGTGTTTACCAGAGTATGGATTATACCAACCCAGAGGCATTCCGATGGGCAGATCTGATTGAAGCTGTCTATTCTGTCAAAGGAGGTGTTGTTTGTCTTATTACAGCGCTTGCTCTTTATGACATCACGGAAGAAATTCCACGCCAGCATTGGATCGCTATCCGACATACTACATCTATCAAAACAACCAAAGAGATGAAAATCGTTCGCTACCGTGATATGGAACTGGGAAAAACAGAAATGGAGGTTGAAGGAACGAAGATTCCTATTTTTGATCTAGAGCGAACCATTATTGACTCTTTTCGTCTGCTTAGTCGTGAGACAGCGATTAAAGCTCTTAAAGCTGCGGTTGCCAAGAAAGGAAAAAATCGTATTGATCTTGTGAAGCTTCAAGCCTATGCTAAAAAGCTTAGATTCAATATCGCTCCTTATTTGATGAGCCTTACCATATGATGAATGAACAGGCATTAAAACATCGTCTTGCAATGATAGCTCGTGAGAAAAATATGCGAGTCAATTCTTGCTAGAAACTGCTTTTGCTCGAAAGATTTTTAGCTCGCCTTGCAAGTTCAGCGCATTCCAATAAGTTCGTATTTAAAGGCGGTTTTCTTCTTTCTTACTTGATGAATATTGGACGAGAAACGACCGACATTGATTTTCTACTGACTCGAATGAAAGGTGAAATCAAAGAACTGCAAGGAACATTTGAACAAATTGTTTCTGTTTATTCAGAAGATGGATTTAGATTTTCATTCAGTTCTATTGTCCTACTCAGTCAGCCTCATATGGATTATCCGGGGTTTCGAGTTGTTTTAAATGCTTTCTTTGCAAAAAGAAAAGATATTGTTCAGATCGATATTGGTGTTGGCGACTTTGTTGAGCCAATAAAGCAGGAGCTGCAATTAATCCATTATCAAGGCAAACCGTTCTTTGAAGAGGCGATTTCTCTTTTAGTTTATCCTGCGGAAACAATTTTTTCAGAAAAATTAGAGACGATTATTTCAAAAGGGACAAGTAATAGTCGAATGAAAGACTATCATGATTTAATCCTTCTCCTTCGAGACAAACAAATAATCAATCGAGTTAAACTAAAAGACGCAATCAAAAATACATTTTCTCATCGAGGCACTGATTTGCAACGTATTACCTTTGATGAAGATGCTCAAAAAATCTTACAGAAGCTCTGGACTGCTCATATAAGTGGTCTCGGAGATGTTTTCCAAGATCTTAAACTACCTAGGGAACTTTCTTCAGTGGTAGCAGAAATTAATAATTATTTAGAGAGTGTTGTCCATTAAAGCTTGTTTGGTATCCTCCGTTAGAGAGGGATGCCGATGTCGTGTTGGAGTTGGTAATATTTTTGAAGGAGAGCGGCTTGGGATTCGGCGAGGAGATAGTCGCTTTCGGCAAGGAAGCGCTGGGCATCTTGGAGTTGGATGTCGGAGAGGCTGCCGCTGGAGTAGGAGACTTCTGATTCTTCGAGGGCGCGTTGTGCCAGGAACATATTTTCTTGGGCGTTTTGATAAATGAAGAGGGCCTCTTCGATGTCGCTTAGGTCTTGTCGTATCGAGAGTTCTAACCGTTCGTTATCGAAGGCGTATGTGAGTTTGGCAGCTTTCTTATAGGCAATCGTCTCTTTCGACTTCATTTCTCGCTTTAAACTATCAAAGAGTGACCACGAGAGCTGGATCCCGCCGGCCCATTCGTTGCGTTGACGGAGGAATTGTCCATTGATCGGTTGGTAATATCCAAAATCGACGAATCCTGAGATTTCAGGAAGATATTGCGTGATCGACTGAGTTCGTTTGGCATTGGCTGCTTTGACAAGGAGCGATGTTCTTTTGAGTTCAGGTCGGTTGGCTTTTGCAGCTGCGATCATCTGTTCGATTTCTCCCTCTTTGAAGAGGATTGTTTTAGAAGGGGATTTATTTAACGTGTTTTGATCGATGTACGTTTGCAAGAGTCGTAATTTTTCACAAAGGATCGGGTACAGCTCAAGGGAAGGCATCCCATCAAACGTTAAATTCGCTTCATCATCGGATGATAGTCGGAGAAGCAGTGCCAGCTCATGCCGCGCTTTTAGGGCGTCGCTTTGACTATTGAGTTCTTGGATAATTTCTTGGGAAATCGCCGCTTTTGCTTTGGCCACCTGGAGTTGAGTGGACCTTCCACTTTTGAGTTTGACTTCTTCATCTTGGAACATCTTTTGAAGATACGACAGTTTGACTTGTTCCAGGGATGCTTTCTGTGTTTTGAGTCCAAATTGCAAGAAATGTGTGCGGACGAGATACAGCGATTCGTTGACTGCGAACTCTTTTCCAACTTCGCCGCCCTCCTTAATAATGCGCGCTAAATTGAGGTTGCCGAGGAGGCTGGAGGAGAAAATCGGTTGTGTGAGGGTGAATTGATTCGAAAAGAGAAATTTTTGCCGCTGCAAGTGGGAAATCTTTTGGGATTTTTCGAGCATCGCCACCATCGATCCGAAGGTTATCTCAGGGAACCACGACAAAAAGGCTTGTGCATATTGTGCGGCATTTTGTTCTGCCTGCAAGTTTCCGAGCTGAACGGCAGGGCTCGATTGCATCGCTTTCGTTTCGGCCTCTTGAATCGTGAGGCCATAAAGAGATGTGACAGATAAAGCACAAAAAATCCACTTCATTGAAAGCCTATAACATTTTGATAACAGAGGAGCAAATGGTCGACACCATTCATAGCGCGATGAGGGTTGGTTTCGGGAGGTAGTTTGTAGACGCTCGCGATTTTATCTTTGGAAAATCCGGTGTTCCACGGAAGTCGATCCTCAGTTTTGCGTCCTTCTCGGATCGCTTCCGACCAATACATCGAAGCAAAATCGAGCCAATAATAGGGCCAACGGAATTGTTCTTGAATATCGGGACTAATAATCTGAGAGAAAAAGATCCGATCAAACGACGGATTTTGACAGATAAAAACGGCGGTATTGCGATGGACTTTATTTCTCTGCAAAATATTCGTGATTTCTGTGGCCACATGGATAGGGGAGACGCCTGTTTCGACCATCGCATACGTAAAACCGTTCACCTTGAGGCTGGTTGGATCGCTCCTTTTCCAATCATCCGGCGTCACTTTCACCATCGCATCGTACTTGTCGACGACTTCTCCGGTCGACAAATTCACGACCTTAAATGCAATCTCGAGCACCCGATGCACGAAAGGGTTTAATCCGTTGGTCTCTGTATCTAGAAAAATTCCGAGCACGCTTTACCTCAGAAGAATCTTTAAACGTACCAAGTTCACCTCCTTTCTGTCAAAAATAAATATTTTGTCTTGTATGTAAGTACGATATATCGTACTATTAGATCTTAATGATTAGATATCAAATCTACCAGACAGATAGTTATAGAGAATGGTTTGATACCCAAACTCACAAGTCTAAGAGGCAGATTTTAGATAGGCTTTTGAAAATTGAAGAAGAGGGTTATTTTGGGCATCATAAATATTTAGAAGGAACTGGTGTCTGGGAATTAAAGTTTAATGATGGTAGAAGAATTTATTATGGAATTGTATCAAAAAAAGCTTTGGTAATATTAGTGCTAGGAGGAAATAAAAATGGTCAGGAAAAGGATATCAAGAAAGCGTCAACGTTATTTAGAAAAATCTACACCTCGCAGAGCTAATCCCATGGCTGGTTTAACACGTATAAATCCATTGGAAGAACTCGTTAATCCTGAGCATACAGCTCTTGCTATTTTGGAATGCTTGCAAAACAATGATCCAGAGGGTGCAATGGAAATGATTGCAATCTATCTCAGCGCTTTAGATAAAGCAAAACTGCGTAAAAGCTCTGATTTGCCAAAGTCAACAATGTATTCTGCCTTAAAGCATCGCAATCCAACCATCAAGACGCTTGCAAAAATTATGCATACTTCGACGCATAAAAAATAAAATTATACTGCTGCTTTTGTAAATGTCTAACTTGCAAGGGTTTGCGAGCATGTGTTGCTTGCTTGCAACGGGGGGAAGAAAATGGTATACTTTTTTTATTATGGCGCTTCCAATTCAAAAATTGCGTGAGATCGTGTTTCACTTGCTCTACAGCCGAGATTTTGAGGCGAGCCGTGAAGATGCGTTTCCATTTTTAATGGAGCATCACAAAGTGACGAAAAAGTCGCTCCACCAAGCTGAAGGTATTTTGGCAGAACTTCTCACACACCACAGTCAGATTGACGCTTCGATCAAAACCCATTCGAAAGAGTATGAGTTTGATCGAATTCCACGTGTGGAGCGGAATGTTTTGAGACTCGGTATTTTTGAGATGCTCTACTCGAAAGATACACCGCCGAAAGTCGCGATGAGTGAAGCCATCCGCCTTGCCCGTAAATATGCAACGGCAGAAAGTGCACAATTTGTGAATGGTGTTCTTGACTCAATTTATAAAGGAACGCATGCAACTTGAGGAAGGTCGCCTTCTCAAAGATTTCACGACATTTGGTATCGGCGGACCTGCGAAATATTTCACTCAAGTCAATTCAATTGAAGAGCTCCAAAAAACAATTCAATATTGCTACACAAATAATCTCCGTTATTTTGTCTTGGGAAAAGGCTCTAACTCGCTTTTCAGCGACCAAGGTTTTGATGGGGTCGTTATTTTGAATAAAATCCATTTCATCGAAGAGATAGCAGGGGAGTTCTACGTTGGAGCTGGATACAGTTTTTCTCTTCTCGGATCCCAAACGGCACGTAAAGGTTGGGAAGGGCTAGAATTTGCATCGGGAATTCCCGGCACGGTCGGCGGTGCCGTTTTTATGAATGCCGGTGCCAATGGAACTGAAACGTTTGAGACGCTGCTAGAGGTCACCTATGTGAATGAGAGAGGTGAGCTCGAGATTCTTCCCAAAGCAGAAATTCAGTGGGGTTATCGTCACACATCGTTTCACGAGAAAAAAGGGGCGATTGCTGCCGCGCGGTTTCAACTCAAAGCCTCTTCATCTGCACGCAAAAAACAACTCGACTTGATTGATTACCGAACGAAAACACAACCGTATTCTGATCAATCGGCAGGATGTGTTTTTAGAAACGCTCCGTCCAGCTCGGCAGGAAGACTCATCCAAGATGCAGGCCTCAAAGGTTTTGCCATCGGGGGTGCAGAGGTGTCGACGCTGCATGCTAACTTCATCGTCAACAAAGGGAATGCGACGGCTCAAGATGTCATCACCCTCGCAAAACACGTCCAAAATACCGTTCAAGAAAAAACCGGACAATTTCTAGAGATGGAAATCCGGGTTATTCCGTATTCTTAACTTACCTGCTGTTTGGCCGAAAAATTCTTAAAATAGCGGCCAAATAGGGGTAAAAAATGGGCTGTTTGGCCGAAAAGTATTGGTTTTTTTGGCCAATCACGGTATAGTGAAAGAATGAAAAGAAACAAAAAATCATTTGTTGGCCGCGCATTTGAACTGAAAACGTTGGCTAAAATCGGGAAGGCCAAAGAGTCAAGCATTCTGATTGTATATGGACGTCGTCGTGTAGGGAAAACCGAGTTGATCGAGCATGCGTATGGCAAGAGGAAATTGCTGAAATTTGAGGGGGTTGAGGGGAGGGAAACAGCGTATCAGCAAAAAGTTGTGATGCAGCAACTCGCACAGTATGTAGGAGAGCCGCTCCTTAAAGAAATCAAGATTGACAACTGGATTGATGTTTTCAGACAAATTCACAACTACACCTCCAAAGGAACTTGGACATTATACTTTGAGGAAGTCCAGTGGCTTGCTAGCTACCAGCCTGACTTCATCAGCGAGCTTAAATATGCATGGGACAATTTCTTCCGGTACAATCCCAATCTGATTCTCATTCTATGCGGGTCAGCAACTTCATTCATGATCAATGAAGTGGTGCGTTCCAAAGCATTGTACAATCGTTCACAAAATGAAATTCATTTGCGGGAATTTTCATTAAAAGAAATGAAAATGTTTTTTCCGAGAAAAAGCATCAAAGAGATTATGGACGGATATTTGATATTAGGAGGAATTCCTGAATATTTGAAACGATTGAAAACTTCATCATCTGTATTCTTAAGCCTCTGCAAGAACTCATTTATAGCAAACAGCCCTTTTTCCAAAGAATATGAGAAAATCTTCATCAGTCATCTTGCGACTAATAAAAATTACAGGAAAATCATTGAGTTTCTCAGTAAACGTAGATTTGCCACACGTGATGAAATTCTTCATGGTCTGGACATTAAATCAGGAGGGAGAATCACCGAGCTTTTAGAGGATCTGATCCTCTGCGGCTTTATCGAATCATATGTCCCTTATTATCTAACGGAAGATGGCAAACTCGTCCGATACGCTGTCCGAGATGCTTATTTGCAGTTTTATTATAAATTCATCAAGCCTATTGAGAAAAACATTCAGCTGGGAATTTACAATGAAGCGCCCACCAAAGGTATCAATGAAGATGCTCTCAGCAAATGGCTAGGGTTTTCGTTTGAGCGATTTTGCCGCACCCATCATCATTTAATCGCAAAAATCCTTGAGTTTTCTTCTGTGCGATATCGGGCAGGCTCATTTTTTAATCGCGCATCCATGCATAGTGATCCTGGTTATCAACTTGATCTTGTATTTGATCGGGATGATAATGTGCTCGTTTTATGCGAAATCAAGTATTTAAAACAAAAGGTTCCTCTTAAAGTCATTTACGATTTTGAGAAAAAACTGGAGCTGTTCGGAGAGACCAAAAATAAGACCATCCAAAAAGTTCTTATTACCACCTTTGGCGCAGAACCCAGCGTCATCAGACGCGGATACTTCGATCGTATCATTACCCTTCAAGATTTTTTCAACTTAAAATAATCCAAACAATTTCTAGAGATGGAAATCCGGGTTATTCCGTATAATTAGTCGCCATGTTTGCAGATATTCACACGCATTCAACTGCATCGGATGGTTCCTTAAGCCCGTCAGCCCTCGTCAATTTGGCGAAGGAAAAAGGGCTTTCAGGCTTTTCGATCACCGATCACGATACAACTCTTGCGTACCAAGAGGCAATTCCTGCTGCCCAAAAAGTAGGTCTCAAGCTCGGAGTCGGCATCGAATTCTCGTGCGTTTTTGAAGAGAATGACGTTCATCTTCTTGGCTACGACTTTGATCTCCATTCGCCTGGCATTGCAGCCCTTTGCCATCGACATCAAAATCGGCGAGCTCATCGGAATGCACAAATCATTGAGAAATTGCGCGATCATAACATCGATATTGCGTTAGATGAAATCGAAGGCGCCGAAGGATCGATTGGACGTCCCCATATTGCTGAGCTGATGCTTAAAAAAGGGTATGTCGGCTCCATTAAAGAGGCGTTCAACCGTTATTTGGGAGAGGGGAAGTCGTGTTATGCGCGGGGAGATGTTTTAACCGTCGACGAGACAATTGAAACCCTCCACCAGGCCCATGGAAAAGCGTTCATCGCCCATCCTCAACTTCTGTCACACGGATTCCCTATCCATAAATTACTCGAGATGCCATTTGATGGCATCGAATGTTGGTATGGGAACCTCTCTTCTAAATCCGCGGAGAAATGGGAAAGAATTGCCCGTGAGAAAAATTGGCTGATGAGCGGAGGGTCCGATTTCCATGGATCGATCAAACCCGATATTGCGCTCGGGTCTCAAGGGGTGACGGAAGAGATATTTAATCAAATATTCGAGCATCTGTCATGACATACGCTGACCTCATCCAAACCCTATTTTCAAAACGGATTAGGCTTGTTCCTAAAGCAAGTCAGCAGCTCTACTCCGTACTAGAATCGCTCGGACATCCACATCTCAATTACAAAACCATCCACATTGCTGGGACCAACGGCAAAGGTTCTGTCACCACGAAAATCGCCAAATCACTTGAAATTGCCGGCTATAAAGTAGGTCTCTTCACATCTCCCCATATTGAAAATTTCGTCGAAAGAATCCAAGTCAATGGCGTGGAAATCTCAGAAAGCGATGTCGAAAGGCTGCTGCCACCGCTTCTCGAAAAGTTCCCCGGCCTCTGTTTTTTCGATTATGCCACATTTTTAGCCTTTCTCTATTTTAGTGAGCAAAAAGTCGATTATGCTGTCATCGAAACAGGCATCGGCGGTCTCCATGATACGACCAATGTTGTCCAACCTATCGTCTCGGTCATCACATCGGTCTCTTACGACCATCAAGAAATTTTAGGTCCCACGCTCGACGATATTGCGTACCAAAAAGCGGGGATTATTAAACCTAACGTTCCTGTCGTCATTGGCCCTAAAGCCCGTTTGAAACCGATCTACGATCAGGCCAAGCTTTTTAAAAGTCGTCTCATCGAGGTGCCTGCTGTAGAGGGGAGCTTTGACCAAGAAAATCAGGCGATTGCCCGTGCTGCCTTGCAAGCCATCGGACAAACACCATCTGAAGAAGGGCTTTTGGCTCGACCACCCTGCCGTTTCGAAAGACGGGGACGGTTTGTGTTAGATGTCGCGCATAATCCAGAGGGGATCGAAAATCTCCTCAAAACATGGGACTACCATTATCCCGGGAAGAAATTTGTAACGATTGTCGGTTTTTCAGCGGATAAAGATTTAGAACGGTGTCTCCACCTGCTGGGCCTGCACACAGAGCATCTATTCTTGGTCTCTGCAGACACAAAAAGGGCAGCAACACTTTCCCAGCTGACAGAGATATTAGAGCGGGATAAAATGTCTCACTTTACCCCGTGTGCCACCTTTGAACAGGCAATTGAGCTCGCTCTAGCCAGCGATCATGATATTCTGGTCTGTGGATCGTTCTATATCATGAAGCAGATCCTTCGACAGATAGGCCGAGACAATCTTTCTTTGAGCAAACGATAACTCATCGAGCCGCTGCCTTAATTGACGACGCGCCGCTTTCGTATCTTCTGCCAAATACTCGACGATCTCCTCGAGAAGTGCTTCCGATTCAAACATCATCTCTTCGTCAAACAGAACGTCTCCCATTTTCTCGCCCCGCAAAAAAGCCTCCGCTTGTTCTAAAACAAGCTTGGCAGCTACAAGCGCTCGCTTCTCCTGAAATGCAGGACGGAACTCATTCAAAATCTTCGAAAGGTGTTCCTTAATCCCTTCAATTCTTTGGGCCATCATCTCCATATCTTGTTTCTGCATCACATCCTGGAGATCATGCGTCTCATCTTGCAAAACGACCACTTCATGTTGCAGATACGAATCGTCGACTTTTCCATATAAATTGATCGCTTTAGCCCGCAGTTCCTGGAAATACGTCATGGCAAAACGGTTTACGTTCGAAGCCGTATTTTCCAGAGACGACAGATTCCGCGACGCCACATCCAGCTTCTGGAATAACGCGTGTCTCACTTCATCCGTGACATCTTCAGACTCCAATGTCTTTGTCACAGAAGTGAGCACTTCCTCGACGGAAGTTAAGGTCTCCGCAAGTGCAGAGTAGTGATTTGAATTTAGGTTAAGGTCCATATTCTCCACCTCATACTATTATATTAAAAATTAAAGCAAGGCAGTTTCTTTATACCCTTATTCTACTATATTTAGATTATATTAAGAATAATAGTAATAATTATAATTAAACTTACTATGTATTAACGGATTATAAACAAATTTAAACTAAATTCTTTAATTTAATTACGACTAATAGCGTTGGAGAACCCTCTCGCCATCGATACCACTGCACCTCGTGCCCGACCGTTTTAGCCCACTCTTGAAGCGCCTTTTCCTCCCTTGCCCCTTCCTCATGCCCAGGGTANNTAGCACATGATCGACAAAGCCCCACCCACAGGCAGTAATTCCAGCGCCCTTGCCACACTCACCAGTGTCGTCTCGACCCTCGACGTCACTCTCTTATCACCCCCCGGCAAATACCCCAGATTATAGACCACCAACCTAACCCCCTCACACTCAGGCATCTCCGAGTGACATTGTCTCAAAAATGTCACATTTTCACCCCTCACCCACCCCCGCGCCTTCTCAATCGCAACCTCCTGAATATCAATCGCATAAACATGCCCCTCCGTCACAATCTCCGCCAGCACAGCCGTATCCTTCCCATTCCCACACGTCGCATCAATCACATGGTCGTCCAAATTGAGATGTTCTTTCCAAAATTGATGGGCTTTTTCCAAATGCGGCTTGTTTTTAAACAGAATTTCACCTAAATTGTTTGACAATTCAAGGAGCGAAGTATGTCACAAGCAATTCAATTTGGCACCTATAATATCGGAAATGGTTTCGGAGATCTTTCATCCATGGCAAAGCACGATCCAGCACAACTTAAAGCTTTGAATGGTATCCCAGACATTGCGACCTCTACAACTGTTCAAGATGCACACATGCAAAAAATTGAACAAAAAGTTGCAGGGCAGCTTGCAGGGCTTGATGTCATCGCACTTCAAGAAGTCGTGAATATAAATCGCCCATTTATTCAAAAATTGAAGGAATCGGGATTTACGATTGTCACAGCACCGACGCGTCATCAAAACGGCATCATCGACTGTGCTATAGCCTATAAAGCAGATTGTTTCGAGCAAGTAAAAGATTTATCCAAATTAAGCGATAGTCATGCGGATGATCGTAGCCTTTATGGGCAAACGATGGGTGCGCTCATTTTACGAGTTAATTCGGGTGCACAACTTGCCTTTGCTTCTTTACACTCTTGGGGATTTCAACTCTATCCAAAAGATCATCCATTAAAGGAGTATTCGGAGAACGATCAAAATCAATCTGGTTATGCATTAACATATGCTCGGGAAACGATAGATCTATTAAATTCTGTAGCAGTGGATGGAAGAATTATCGGGGGTGATATGAATAATAATCCTGATAATTTTGTAGATGGATTTTCTGTTTTTGAGAACTTTGGCTATGAAACGAAAGATCCTGGTGAAGCAACAAATGTGAATTACATTGATAAAGAAACGTATAACTATGGGTCTAGAACAATTGACTATATTTTTTGTGCGTTTCAAAAATCTTTTTTGTCAAAAATATGGAATGTCTTTTACTCGATATTGTATCCAACATTTGAAGTGACTGCTTCTGAGGCCAAGGTGATGGATGGATTCGACTTTACTATTGAAACCAACTGCTCTGATCATAAACCAGTTGCTGTGACAATCACCATTAATACCCATGAAGCGCTTGTCACTAGGTTTTGGAAGCTATTTTCTGGGAAATAGACGCTTGCATGAAAGAGTTGATTACGATAAAGTTATACGCTCTCGGGGTATTAGCTCAGTTGGTTAGAGCGCCACGTTGACATCGTGGAGGTCAGCTGTTCGAGTCAGCTATATCCCATCGTTTATGTTGTCATATTTTCTAGCTATTTCCATTAAAGAACTTTTTCCTAAAGCAGAGGTGAGAGACGTTGTTGGGACGGAAAAGTGCTTTTTCTGTGATGTCGTCTTTCCAGGGGAGTTTTCGGTGGAGGTGATGCAACATCTTGAAGAGAGGATGCGGCAGTGGGTGCGGAAGGGGATAGATGTGAAGGTGATGCATATGCTCCCGAGCAATGCGGCCGAAATGCTAGGGTTTCATGGGGATAAAAAGCTGGCTGGAAAAATTCGGCAGAGAGAAGGAGAGATTACCCTAGTACGGCTCGAAAATCATTTCTTTGAGGTTGGAGAGGAGATTCCGAAGCAAGAGGAGTTTTTCAAACTGGTCTGTTTTTGGACTTTGAAGGATGGGGTGAGAATTTTAGGGGTGAGTGGGAAGTCGAAAGACGATGTGAAGGAGAAAGCCCAGAAGATCAAAAGTCTCAAAAATACGGAAGAGGTGATGGAAGATCTGAAAATGGTGAGCTGGATTGGGAATCAGATGGTTTGGGAGACGAAAGCAGAGGTTTTGAAAGATCAGATTCAGCAGAAGGTGTTGGAAGTCTATGAGGGTTTTGATCGGGTGCAACTGCCGGAGTTGGATGAGAGAGGTCAAAAGAAAATTTTAATTGAATGGATTGCCCAGAGGAAAAGAGGAGGCATTCAGTTTCAAAAAAATCGTTGTGACCTGGGATGGATGAAGGGTGATGCAAAATCATGCTTGCATCTCATCACAAAATTCCTTACAATTTTCTCTTTTGACTACGAAGAGCTTGAGGGTGAGTTCTATGTTAGGGATCAACTCGGGCGGCGGTGGCCGATGTCGAGGTTGGAAGTCGATCGGAAGACGGGCCTTGTGCAGATGACACTCTGTCTTTCGTATGAAAGATGTGTGGCTCTTTTAGTGGAGAAAGACATTTTAAAGATATAGGTGAATACAGCTTGAGAATTAATAGAGAAATTCGTGCGCCGCGAGTGAGAGTCATCGACAGCGATGGGAGTCAGCTCGGGATATTGACGCTGATGGATGCCATTGTGCGTGCAGAGCAAGTGGGACTGGATCTTGTGGAGATCTCGCCAAGTGCTGACCCACCGGTTTGTAAGATCATCGATTTTGGAAAATATCGGTATCAACAAACGAAAAAAGAGAAAGAGAGCAAAAAGTCTCAACACCAAGTCAAGGTGAAAGAGGTAAAGGTTAAGCCGAATACCGATGACCACGATTTGCAAACGAAATTGAGACATGCTCGAGAGTTTATTACGAAGGGGAATAAAGTCAAAATCACGTGTGTTTTCCGTGGACGTGAAATGGCACATACTGAGTTTGGAGAAAAAGTGGTGAAGAAGCTGATCGAACAATTAGCTGACATTGCTGCTCCTGAGTCGGGTGCTAAAATGTTCGGAAAATCGATGATCGTGGTGCTGGCTCCCGGAGCGAAGAAGAAAAATTAAGAGGAATAATATATATGCCAAAAATGAAACCCAACAAATCTGTCCTTTCTCGCTTTAAAGTGACAGGAACAGGAAAAATTAAGCGCCGCAAGCCCGGTCGCCGCCACCTCCTCGCAGGTAAAGCTCAAAAAAGAAAACGTCGTCTTCGAAAAGATGCCCTTGTCGATAAGGGTTTCGTTAAGACATACACAAGATTAATGGGAGTATAACAATGGTTCGTTCAACCAACGCAGTTTATAGTAATCGCAAACGTAAACGTTTGCTCAAACAAGCCAAAGGGTTTGTCGGCGACAGAAAAAATCACCGCCGTCAATCTTCGAACGCAGTTCTTCAAGCGATGGCCTACAATTATGTCGGACGCAAGCAACGGAAGCGCGATTTCAGAAGCCTTTGGATTAATCGTCTCGGCGTCGGAGCTAACCTCCACGGCATTTCTTACAGCAAGTTCATCCATGGACTCAAGAAGTCGGGATGCACTCTCAACCGCAAGATGCTGACCGAAATGGCGATTCAAGACCCCACTGGTTTTGAAGCAGTGGCTGCCCACGTTAAAAAAGCGCTTGCTTAAAGGTATTTGATGGACCAAATGATCGGGGAGTTGCGTCAGCAATTCAAGCATGAGTTGAAAGACGTCAAAGATTCGAGCGGCGTCGAACAGCTCAAAGTCCGATTTTTGGGAAAAAAAGGGCCGATTCAGGGACTCATGACACAGCTCAGAGATGTCCCTGGAGATAAACGGCCCGTTATTGGCAAACAAATCAACGATCTGAAACTCGAACTTGAAGCTCTTTGCCATGAGGCTTTATCGGGTTATCAGCAAGCCGAGCTTGCCCAGCAGATTGCCGGAGAAAAAATCGACATCTCTCTTCCCGGCAGACGACAATTTCAAGGCAAAGCGCATCCGCTCTCTCAATTTTTACAAGAGATTATCGACATTTTACATGGGATGGGTTTTTCGGTTCAGTATGGTCCCGACATCGACACCGATTGGTATAATTTTGAAGGGCTGAACTTTCCACCCGATCATCCAGCGCGGGAAATGCAAGACACGTTTTATATCGATGCGGAAAGACTTCTCCGCACGCACACGTCGAATACACAACTCCGCGTCATGGAGAAAACAACCCCTCCCATTCGGATCATTGCCCCCGGAACCGTCTACCGGAACGAAAACATCAGCGCACGCTCCCATGTTTTTTTCCATCAAGTCGAAGGACTTTATGTTGATCGCAACGTAACATTGGCTGATTTGTTCTCAACGATGGAAGAGTTTTACACCAAACTTCTCCGACGCAAAATTATCTCCCGTTTTCGTCCCAGTTTTTTTCCGTTTACCGAACCAAGCGTAGAAATCGACATCCAATGTTCCCAATGTGGGGGCAAAGGTTGCCGCATTTGTAAAAACTCAGGTTGGCTCGAAGTCTGTGGTGCGGGAATGGTTCATCCCGAAGTACTCCGCAATGGTGGCATCGATCCTGAAGTCTATTCAGGCTTTGCATGGGGCATGGGCGTCGAACGTCCTGCGATGCTCCGTTATGACGTAAACGATATCCGTCTCTTCTCCGAGAACGATCTCCGTTTTTTAAACCAATTTTAACTTTCTATAATAAAAAAACCTCCTCGGTGAACCCAAGGAGGTTAATGTAAGATCAATTACTTAGTAGGCGCGTTGCAATGTTCGAGAACTTTAGGATAAATCAAAGCAACAATTTTATAAGCAATAGCAGATGCAACAACCAGTTGTGGTGCATTTGTATCAAATTTTGCTTGGTGTGCTACGAGGAGAGCAACTGCTGATGCAGCTGTATACTCAACGAGTTTTTTATTTTTAATTTCATCTTTAACATCATCTTGTTTGAGAATGCCACGAACGAAATTATAAACAACTCCTACGAGAAAGACATACTTAGCCATCTCTGTTGAGTTAACTTTCACAAAACCAGTCGCATTCACAGCTTCTGCGCCATAATATGCGATTGGTGTTGCAGCCAAAATTTTGTCTGAAGTTTTAAGAACCCCTATTGCTCCCTTACTTGCAATGCTGCAAGCTGCGCCAAGATTGTCTAACGCGCTCCCGCTAATTCTACTTAATGATTCTACAAATGCCATAAAATACCTCCTATTTTAAAAGTTCAATAAAGATATCTTAACTTTTGTGTGTATTTCCAAGCAAATATTTTGTTACGACTTACGATTTTTTTTATTTTTCCATAGAGAAAAATTCTATTTCATAAAAAAATCTGGTTGTTCCTTATCTGATCCATTTCTATAATACTTACCATACGGAAGAGTGGCAGAGTGGCCGATTGCGGCTGTCTTGAAAACAGTTGTTGGGCAACCAACCGTGGGTTCGAATCCTACCTCTTCCGCCATTGCAACCAATTCGAACCCTTGGTCTCGTCTAGTAGAGCCAGGGTTTGGATACTCGTATGTGCCACATAATAGCCTCGACTTTCAATCAGCTTACCATTCTCAACAACACACTCGCCGGGTACGGGCTCCATCTCTATGCTTCCTAATAAACCTTTTAACGCCAAAGCTGCCGTCGTCACATTCTTCTCAAGCGTCTCATGCAGCCTCTGCAGCCTGAATTCGATCCATTCTTTCGGCGGGGCTTTAAATGCGCTCTTGCGCTGGTATTCCAAGCCATCCATCTCGCTTTTGAGCCGTTCACCCCTGGTCTCAGCATCCGACAAAGCTTCAGAAACGACCTTCGAAAAGTTTCCGGCCTTAATGAAATTTACTAGGTTCTGCATTTCAGCTTGGACTTTGTCATATTGACACCTCTTTTGCCGAAGCTCCTCAGGAACTTCATTCAAGGTCTTTGAAATTACTTTTTCGACATTCTCATAGACATATCGCAGGTTCTCAACTGTCAAGAATTTCTCTTTCAAATCATTGATCAGCAAGCTTTCGACTTTTTTTCGCGGAACCATCAGCTTATTTGTGCACGTCTTACGCTTATTGTTATAGCAACCGTAATATCCTCCGCCTTTCCCACTAATTTGAACCATCGCACCGCCGCAACACTTGCATTTCATAAATCCTGCGAGCAGATGCGTTGGATTAGAATGGACATAGCTCTTCTGTTGGATACTGCTTTCCTTTGACACAGGCCATGCTCCATTGAGATCTAACCATCTTTTTTGAGCCATATCCCATGTTTCTTTACTAATGACGACCAGTTCATCTTTAAAAGAGGTAATCTGCTCTTTTTCAGGCCTTGAATGCTGTTTTCTTTTACCTGTAACCGGATCTCTGACATTCTTGAATTTTCTCCAAGTCCATTGACCCGTATATTTTTCATTTTTCAGTATTCGGCTGATAGTAGAAGTATTCCAATCACCGGACCGCCTTGTAGGGACCTTTTCTTCATTGAGAGATTGCGCAATCGCATTGATGCTTTTTCCCCCAATAAACTCCTTATAAATCCTTCTGACAACTGAAGCTTCTTCCTCATGGATCTTATGGACCATGCCATCGTATTTCGGCTGACCCTTCTTATTCAGTCTTAATTCTCCAACCGGATGCGATTTATAGCCGTAAACGCTTTCGCCTGTACTATAACCCCTTAGTTTCTGCCCCTCAAGTCCTCGCATCGTCTTTTTCTTCAAATCATCCAAATACAGCTCATTAATCAGCCCTCGGATATGGATACCGAGTTTTGAGTTATCATCATCCGTCATAATTCCATCGGAGACCGAAATAATCTTAACCTGAAAATAATCAAATTTCTGAACCAGCGTAAGCATTTGATGATTACTTCTCGACAGTCGCGACAAATCATCGACAGCAACTGCCTGAACTTCTTTATTTTCAATAGCCTTCTCCAGAGCTTGCAGTCCTGGCCTATTGTGAATGGACCCTGAAATAGCTTCATCGACATAGATGTGCTTCTCATCAAAAATCATCTTGTTATTCTCGATGTACTTTTGACAGACCCTTACTTGGTCATCTATGCTTTTTTCGCTCTGGTTCTCCGATGAGTACCGAGCATAGATAGCAACTTTCATAACTTACTCCTTAAAAATATCGGGATTTTGCTTGGCTGTTTGAATGTATTCTTCAGCTAGAATAGAAACGATGGCTTCTAGCAGTCTCTTCGCAGTAGCATTCTCCGAATAGTTCAGGTTGACTGAAACTTCTTCGTCGAACAGATCGGGTACCGGCTGTGCCATCGCTCTTGTCTTTTTTGTTTTTGGCAGCTAACATAACCCGTAAAGGCTATGAAAGTCTTCCTTATATGACTAAAATATACCCTCAAGGGTATATTTCAGCAAACAAAATGTTGATTATGGACGCAAAAAAATTAGGTAAACGCATCAAACTCGCAAGAGTTGAGCATGATATGACCCAGGGCCAGCTTGCAGAAGCAATTGGAGCCAAGCAGAAAAGCATCTCCAGATATGAAACAGGCCTCTCTATTCCATCACTTGAAACTCTTGAAAAAATAGCTAAGGCATTGAAAAAGAATTTCGGATATTTTTTGGATGTTGTCTAATACCGATGTTAAAAGAAGATCAGCCTTGCCTGAGGGTAGGGGACTTTTGTGAAACAGAAGTTTTTGATGAGCTCTATGACAGTATTATGTCTCATACGATTATCATTTCATACAATGCATTTACTTTTGGTGGATCAGGCACCTTAGTAGTTTATAAGGGTTTAGCGGGTATCTTAACTGCATCACACGTGATTGCTCCAATCAAAAATTGTCGAACAATCTCTTTGCAGTGTCTTTTACGAGAAGGATCAGAAAAATTGCGTCATCTTAAAACAATACCAATTCAGAGAATTCTTACTCTCGATGAACTACATGCATTTTCAGGAGGTGATTGGTCAGATGAATTCCTTGACATTTCCTTTATCGAAGGGAAAAATACAAGTCGGTCACGTGGGATTTACAGGTGTTTTTGTTGCGGAAAATAGTAAGAACTTGATTTCGAGGGGACATATTTCGCTCTATGAAATATTTTGCTCTTATTTGGATGCTATTTTGCAATTGCCTCGGTAGTTTGAGTTATTTATTCTGCATGTGCATCATGTTTTGATTGTCCATCATATTCATTTTAGACATCATCATTTCCATCATCGACATGCATTTTTGCATCATCATCATGGGATTGTTGTTCATTTTAGTCACATTGGCCATTTTGAGAACGAGAGCTTTTCCTTCGGGAGAGAGTTTTTGATAAGCAGCCTTGTCATTTTCATCCATTTGGTTTAACAAGTCATCTGCTGTTATTTCATGAGACATCATTGGGCATTGGTGCATCATCATATTTTTGTTAGAAGACATATCTTCTGCTCCAACCAAAGGCTGAGTCATTAAGCACAATCCAATTGCACCAAAAAAGCATTTTTTCCAAACGTTTTGTTTCATGTATAACTCCTTATTTTGCAATACATTTATTACAGGCATTCATGCAGTTATTACATGCTGCGATACATTTTTGACAGGAATCAACTGTCTTCTCGCCGCCAGCTGTGCATTCTTTGCAGAGATCTTGGCACTTTTGGATGCAATTTTGACATGCTTTGATACAATCCTGATCAGTGCATTTTTGTAAGCACTCTTGACATGCTTTAATGCATTCTTGGCATTTTTGCAGGCAAGTTTTCATGGCTGGTTCGCATTCTTGTTTTGATTTGCAGCTATTAGAGCACTTCTGGCATGCTTCGATGCAATCTTTACATTTCTGTATGCAGCTTTTACATTCTTCGATACACTTTGACATATATTCCTTCTTATGGGTTTTAATCTTTTCATATATTTTCCATTAATTACTTGTCAATTTAATTTTTTTAGGATTATTAAAATGTTTTAAGGGGCAAAGATGGGAATGATGTTAGGTTGGATCGTATTTATAGTTTTTGTTGTCATTATGAGTTATCTCATTTGGCAGCATGCTCGTATGTTTTTTAAGAAAAATAACCATAAGAATCGTCGGCACAAATGAACCTATCCGATGTTCTTACTAACCCGCTACACCAATAGATGACAAAGAACACGAGCGAGGCACAGCAGAATTGAATACCCACATGCAAGACAGTATTCCTGCACTACGGCTTGCATGTGGGTATTGAATTGTGCAAAGCCGCAGCCGAGTTATTTGTAATCTATTTGCATAGCGGGTTAGTAGCTATGGTTTCTGAAAGGTCAATTTTATTCGTCTGATGAGGAATGGTATTGCATGTAATAACCATGGCGGCTCCTGAGCTCATTAATTCTTCATAGGAATTACCTGCAAATACGGCATGCACACCAATACAAACGGGTCCTTTCATTCCTTCTTTTTTTAGATGTTTGATTGTCTCGATCATAGTTTTGGCAGTAGAGATGATATCATCGACAAGTACCGGAAGGTGGTCTCTATAATTTTCTAAATCAGGTATAGAGACTTCCACATCTCGGTCACCGTGACGAATTTTTTGCAATACGGTAAAAGGTGCCCCAGCGCTTTTTGCGACCTCAGCGACCCATTGTGCACTTTCACTGTCGGGTCCTATGAGTAGCGGATTTTTCAAGTTTTCCTTGATCCATTGAGAAATATGTGCGGCTGCATGAATCACTTTGGTTGGTATCTGATAGATTTCTGAAAGCGAACTTCTACGATGTAGGTGTGGGTCAACAGTAATCAGTTTGTCCGCAAAGCTTGAAATCAATTTACCAAAATAAGTAGAGGTAATTCCTTCTCCAGCCTGAAAGCGTTTGTCCTGGCGCATATAGGCAAGATACGGAGCCACAAGACAAATGGATTCTGCCCCTAAATCTTTGGCGGTTTGGCTTAGAAAATAGAGCGGTAGTAATTTATCATCGGGTTCATGCAATGTGCAAACAAGTATTACGCGCTTGCCTTTAACGTCTGAATGGATCTTCACATAGCTTTCTCCATCAGGAAAATGGCGAATTGTGGCTTCACCTATTTCCGCATGTAGGTGCTCGCCAAGTTTAAGAGCTATTGTTTCGTTTCCTGGAAGAAAAAAAATGATCATACTCATGTCTCGATTTTGATGATGTCGATATTAGCATTGATATATTCCAGCGCATAGGACAACCCGCCCGGAGACTCGGCATATATTTCGTATAACTCTTGGCCTCTTTTCACTTTAAGACCTATTGAGGCGTATAAATATATGCCGGCCTTTGCTGCATTGGGGGCCCCGGCTAGCTTTGCAACTTTGGCGATTTTGCGATTATCTATTGCAATGATCGGGCCAGATTTATCCGCCTTTATTAGCTGCCTGTAGGATCCAGTTGTAGGGATTTTTAATCCGCCCTGAGCCAAACAAATCCGTTGAAATTTATCCCATGCTTTGCCTGAATTTAAGATATCATTCGCCAGTATTTCTCCTTGATCTTTTAACGCTTTTCCTCCTATTTCAAGCAGCTTCCCTGCTAAGAGAATAGCTTTTTGACGAAGGTCTTTCGGAGCAGTGATCTCATTTTGCAATACGGACAAAACATCTAGGGCTTCCAATGATGGTCCAATGCCACGTCCTATAGGTTGTGAGCCATCCGTAATGATTACAGCGATGTTTAGGCCGATTGCATTGCCAACCGCAATCATTTTTTCCGATAGCTGCGCTGCAGCCTCTTTAGTTCTTACTTTTGCAGTGGGTCCGACAGGCATGTCAATAACTATGTGCGTAGAACCAGCGGCTGCTTTTTTTGATAGTACAGAAGCAATCAATTGACCTTCACTATCTATGTCTAAAGCTCTTTCTACTCGAATCATAATATCATCGGCTGGACTCAGCTGCACTGAACCACCCCAAGCCAGACAACCACCTTCTTGATGGACTACAGTTTTCATTTGCTTTTCTGAAAGGTTCACATTGGTAATCGTTTCCATTGCATCAGCTGTTCCGGCGGGGGAAGTTATAGCACGTGAAGATGTTTTGGGGATGGTAAGACCTGCAGCAGCAACGATGGCCACTACAATAGGGGTAGTGCGGTTCCCAGGCAGCCCACCAATGCTGTGCTTGTCAAAAACTTGCTTTTGGGGCCATGCAAGTCGAAATCCTACATTGATCATCGCTCTAGTGAGAGCAATCATTTCCATCTCATTCAGCCTACCTCCCGCACAAGCAGCAAGAAAAGCTGATAATTGTATATTTGATAGGTTAGAAGCTGCAATATCATGTATAATACGTGAAAAAGCTGCTTCTTCTAGCGTATTCCCATAGATTTTTCTTCGAACGTCGCCCATGGAGTCGAGTGGTGACATATGCGATATAGTAATCTCATCGCCATTTATTGCAGATAGCCACTCAATTGCCCCATTTGATAAACCAATCTCATCATGGTTGAGTCGACTGGGATCATCCATTACTATCAGAGAAGCAATAAGGGTCTTATCACCTTTTGCAACTCTAATACGGTTTAGAGCTTCAAAACCCTCGGAAATGCATACGGGGCAGTCTCTGCGCATAAAAACTAAGTGTTCATTACGAAAATCAATGCTCAGATTTTTCAATTTCAGTGTGTGATGTTCTGATTCCATTATATTTCAAAGCTCTGGTTTAAGTGCGGGATTTCAGATTTCCAATGTTTAACTTCTTTGAGTTTTTGTTGGAAAGCCTTTGCTTGTTCCCTCTCACCGTGAATGATAAAAATATTTTCTGGTTTTTGCTTTAAATCGGACAGCCAATTGATCAAGTCCTTTTGGTCTCCATGTGCAGACAGGCTTTCAAATTTTTTTATCTGCATCCGAAAAGGTATCACTCGTCCATAGATTTTTATTTCTTTTTCGCCTTCTATCAATTTTCTGCCTTTTGTTCCTTCAGCCTGATAACCAACAAATAAAAGGGTATCATTTTCATTTGCTGCACTGGTCTCCAAATAACTCAGTATTCTACCGCCTGTCAACATACCGCTTCCAGCAATGACAATTTTCGGGTCTCTATCCATCCGGAGTCGCATGGTTTCTTCATAACTACTGACTATTCGAAAATGGGAACATATTTCTTTACATTCTTCTGGCATAAGTTTGTGCCAATCTTGTGATTGATGAAACAAGTCTAGGATATTTGCCCCCATAGGACTGTCCATGATCATCGGAACTTCTGGAATTTTTTCATCCTTGAGTAACCTCCAGAGCATCACCATCAGTAGCTGTGTCCGTTCAACTGCAAAACTTGGGATATATAACGAACCCACGCGGCCAATTGTTTCATTGACCACCTGTTCTAATTCAGGCAAGACGGCTTCTTCATCAAGATGAATTTGACCGCCATATGTCGATTCAATGAGAAGCACATTTGCAATATCTGGCTTTTTCGGCGGGTAGAGAAGAAGGTCTTTTTCTCGGCCAAGGTCACCAGAAAACACAACGGTTTTACCTGCTGCTTCAATTTGAATAAAAGTTGAGCCTAATATGTGGCCATTGTAATGAAAAATTACTTTGAATAAATTTTCAATGTTATGCCACTGGCCTTCCTGTACAGGATGAAATAGTTTCACAGTTTTTTCTACGTCTTTCAAATCATATAAAGGCATTGCCGGTTTATGTGTTGAATAGCCACCTCTGTTGGCTCTTTCAGCCTCTTCTTCTTGAATTTTAGCACTATCCTTCAAAATAATTTCGGCAATTTTCAATGTTAGAGCGGTTGCGAAAATTTTCCCCTTGAAACCCAGCTTGACTAGACGGGGAAGATATCCAGTGTGATCCAAATGGCCATGTGTCAAAAGGACTGCGTTGATAGCAGTAGGATCAAATGCTGGCGTCAGCCAGTTCAGTAAACAGAGTTCTTCCAAACCCTGAAAAAGACCACAATCGACTAAGATCTTTTTATCCTGAAATTCAATCAGGTATTTAGATCCTGTCACGGCACCTGCTGCACCTAAAAATGTAAGTTTCATGATTCCTGTTTAATTTTACAAATATACTTGGCTTCTTCTAGCACCTTACTTTTTCTTATTGTAGTCAACCCAATGATATTTAATTCATCCGGGCGTTCACAGATGGTTTGGCAAAGCACGATTTTTTTATTAAGAAGTGCCTGTTTCTCATCTTTGAAGAGTGTTGTGAGGCAAGTGATAGGATACAAACCGCTTCTATCGATTCTTTCTCGCAAACTATTTTCTTGGGGGTGATTCCAACTCAAAAGCCCCATTCCAACACATATTCCATATTTTTCCGCATCTTTTGTAAGCCTGGTATTTGTTACCAGCCATCCTTGGTGAAATTTTTGTTCATGACCTGGTTTATTAACCCAAATTTTTTCAACATCAAGAAATCGAGCATGCACATATAATGCATGCTTAACATCGCAGATACTTCCGACTGTACCATGAAATTTGCATTCCATCATAAAAAGTTGATTGTCCTTCTTGGCAATGATGTCAATTTCATGATTAATGCAACGACCCTGGACCACCTGATTTGTGTGAGTTTGATATCCTTCTGCTTTAAATAGGGCTGCGATGAATTCTTCGAATGGAAAACCCGTGGGACCGAGTTCCATAATGGCATTTTTTAGGTAATATTTACCGGCTGTACCGTGGCTCTGACCTTGCCCCCATCTTAGGTCCAACCTAAACT
>FRDC01000130.1_pt1 | contig 42263 bp, 64 predicted proteins | sample 1106171 | NCBI WGS metagenome assembly FRDC01 (sample SAMEA3930566, study PRJEB13176) | freshwater metagenome | biome: Drinking water system; feature: drinking water; material: water | place: Singapore | collected 2014-12-20 | reverse complement strand
TCTGCGGTTCGTTCTTCTTCCAGTCCCACACTTGGTAGAGTTGCTCAGTCATGGGAGGCCTCCTCAATAATGCGGAGTTCAATGTAATCAACTTTTCGTGAAGCTGAACCGCTAGAAAGTAGTCGTTTCACCAGATGGTCCACAGATTCATCAGCTTGCAGCTCGTAAGCTATTCGTACATCAGCCGAATGGTCTCCGCGATAGTCCGTCGTTACAAGCATGATTGATACTTTCATCATCACCCCTCCTGCCCGGCGTGGGCTAAATTATCAGAAATATTTATTTTCATTTCTTTCATTTTTTACTTATACTCCTTTCGTTTGGATAGGATATATAATTAGAGCGCTTCGCCACTGATGGGGGCTCAGTTCACCGTAGCGGAGGTAACGGAGCGTGAGGTGAATAGTACATATATAGTATATATATATACTAAGACTTTTGACAGCACCCATCACAGCCATGAATAGAGTCCTTCATCGCATACATACAGTCTGGATCTGGATGACCAATACCATGAGGGCAGATACGTTCCATTATCCGTCGGTCTTCTCGCCACAATGTTGGCCACTGCAGCATATGATGAGAACTAGGATTATGAATTGGACAAGCTTCACCATAGCATGAGTGTCTATCATGCACAGCAAGTCGTTGTCCAATCCCAGTAATGTACAGTTCCATCAGCGTTATCCAATCCTTTCCAATTCCCCTCGAATAATAGCCGTCCCTTCCTCAACAAGCTGGCTCACTCGTGCTTGAGTCAGTCCTACTTGCTCACCGACTTCAGCTTGAGTCCATCCTTCAATGTACAATAATACAAAGATTTCTCGGTATTGTTTGGGTAAGAGTTCAATGTACTCAAAGGTCAGTGTGGTACTATCTGTGCGTGGGTCTTCCGTATGGTGATACAATTGGCATTCTCCCATCTGGTTACAGTAATCACTCAATGGGTATGTCTGGCCGTGCTCACGTCGATGTGTGTACATATTAGTCTGATGACGTTTGCGAATTGTGAGAAAGTATCGACAGAATAATCCAATGAAATCTAAGTCTGTTTGGATTGTATACCGATGGCAATCACGAAGGATATCCACACTTGCATATTGATAGATATCATCATCACTGGATTCCTTGATGGTCTCTCGTTGGAGATCCTTCTGCAATCGTGTCAGATACTCCTCAACGTCCTGTGGTGTCATACATCCTTTCACGCTGACTGGATAGTGTCAGGATTAGTCTTGTCACAGAGATGGTGGCAAGTCCAACAGAAGCCTGTCCCATCCATAAAGGTTTGGTAAAACTGGAAACTCTGATGCTTCCGCCGGCACAAGATACATTGGAACAATGGCTCAGGCTTCGTATCATCTGGTAATGCTGGAAGAGACTTTGTGCCTTTGGTGAGTTCATATTCAGCTTGGGTGTGTGTAAATGGCACTCCATTATCAATCCAATGCTGAGTAGCTACTGGCATTCGTGATGGGAGGCAATTCGTTTTGACACCAAGCGATTTGATATAGTCGATTTGAACCATGGTCTCTACTGATTCCATGCAGTAATTCTTGCGAAGCCATTGCAAAGGATCTTTTTTAATGGCCTTCGTCAAGCCTAAAAGAATAGCTAAGGCTGTCCCAGTACGGCCATGACCTCCCATGCAATGAATGTAGACTCGACCTTGAATACGAGCCAGGTCTTCAATCAATAATTCCCATTGTTCTTTGGTGAATGTGGGTACTCCACCATCTTTCCAATGAATGATCAATTGGGGGATGGCAGCATACCCTTGTTCAGGAAATGATTGAAGAAACTGTGGGCACAGCTTCTCTCCACCCTCAATGCCTGTCGGGCTATCAAACCAATGGGTGACTGAGCCTGTGAGGTTAATCACCAATTGATACCCATCATACGCATGTGATGAGCTTCCTGCATACAGCTTCATTTTGCCCATTGTCAGGATATGTTTTCCATCTTGATGGCAGGTTCGCTTCCAGTTTTTGAATGTAGGTATCATGAGAATAAGACCTTTTCAGTTAGAGGTGATGTGGCAATAGTAAGTCCAGTTTTGCCTTCAGAAATATTAAGTAATCTGGTTTCAGGAATAATCTTTGTCAAGCATCGTCCTGAGTTGTGACTAATTGTAATGAGCCGATTACAGGCTTGAATGACTCGGTTTAACATTACCGTGGTAATGGCCATATCCATTGGAACTTGAGTAAACTTTGGGTACTTCGTTGAAAACCGATAAAATGGGACCAGGGCTTCCATAATACTCAATGTGGCTCGTGTGCAATTCCCCCATGATGGCCCACCAAAGGCACTATTCCATGGAAACTGTTCAAAGTCAAACGCAGCTGCAGTTAAATAGGTCTGAAAGGTACGAACCGTTTCTAGTTTTTCCCAGGGTTTCGTGAATGCCGCGTGATAGATCGAGGACCGATAGGCTTTATCTGTCAGTTTTGCGTATCGGTACTCAAAATCAACACCTAATGGGGCATTGGGCACATACCCAAATCGACCTGGGCCTTTGTCAAAGAAATGGCGATACTCACCAAGACAAATACCACTGCCGGCTTTCATGAGGATTGCAGCGGCAGCAATGAGTAAACTGGTGCTTGCATGAGTCTTTGGGGATGGCCCAATTCCTTGCACAATGGCCACTGCCCATTGTAATGAAGTCTCAGTCACCTCAATCTGACTAGCGATTTGTAACCCACGAATACAGGCTTTACGGAATGGCACACGCATTGGTAATGCCGGAACACTTTTAGGGAAGTGTTTCATCGCACCAACTCGTGGCTTCACCCGTTCGGTAGTGATCGGGACATTCTTTGCAATCGCTTGGACAGCAAGATGTGAGAGCAAACTTCCATTTGGAAAGTGTACAATAAACTTATTCGGGTGTGCTGCGTTCAATTCATCCAGTTTCTTTTCATATTCAAGAAAATCTACATCAGAATCAACTGTATACACAATTTCAGGTGATACAAATTCTCTCGGACTCCACATGGTTGTGGGTGTTTCTCCATCGAGTAATCGAGGCCCAGTCCGTAACTGAACAAGATGCTTCCCAACTGTCTCAACAAAGAGACGATGTCGCATTGGAGTATAGGTAATATACCGTTTGACTGGAATATGCTTAAGATGAGATTTTCCATTTAAAAATGGAATCATTTCACTATCGAGATTCAGTGAATAATGTAAGGATGTCTGACATGGAATCGTCACAGCACGCTTACCAGCTGTAGCTCCATCCGTTCCTTTGCCAAACACAATTGAGCTATCTGTGACAACCGCAGAATACTTGGTATCGAAAAACGGCATACACAGCACTTCTCCGTGAGGGTCATGTTTCAATGTCTCAGCAAGCACAGCATTTAATTCTTGTGGAGTCTTGACGACACGGGAGTCCACAAAGCCATGGCGTGGTTTTGAGGGACAGGGGCGTGCCATCGCAGGAACAAAGTTTGGTTGATCTTCAGGAATTGGCTTCTGATAGACCTGGATGTCTACTGGTAACTCTCCCATATGTCGTAATGCAAAGATCCCACGGGCTTTTTGAGTGCGTGGTATTGTAAAACCAGGTAGTTTCTTACAGTCTGCATTTGCTGGGGTTGTATTCAGCATCGTATCAAGTGCCTTCCACCATTCGCATCCATTTCGTGTAATGGCCGGATATGGGGCTGGAAGAATCCCATCAAAGGGCATGACTTGACTAAGGCCGACACGATTGACTGTCTTATACCGGTCTGGAGAAAGGCCAGTGATAACAACAATCTCACTTAGGTCATAACCGTGGTAGAATCCTGGTTCTGTTGGGCTAGTTGTGATTATGCCAATTTGGCCAATTTGTAAGAGTTTCATATGTCCTCAAAAGAAATGTACTAGGGTACACAGGATTGCATACCCTAGTACAGGTCAAAGGTTACTTCAGGCCTTCCAGCAAATCACCCATCGGGACATCAAACACATCCCCATTGGCACCAATGAGTGAAGCCGTCTTGCCGTTGACGATCAATGATCCATTCCAGTACACTTGGCCAGTCCCAGCATAGGACAACAGATTGCGCTGCTTATCGCTGGCCTTTGACTGACCAGGGATATTGAAGGCAAAGCCATAGGAACGATTGACCTTCACGGTTGTACCCTGAATGTGAACCTTGTTGTCCGGGTAATTGCGATACTGCACCGGATACACATTCAACGGATAATCGCGATTATCCTCCACTTCCACAATCTGCGGAACCAGGATTTCTTTCTTCGTCTTGATAGTAACCTTCATGAGTGAGTCTCCTTAAAAGTAAAAGCACATGATTGATCTACCCCTCAACACAGTACACACTATTAAACGGTTACATATCATCCTCCTTTCTGTCACGCAGCTCAACAATACTCTATCAAATCTTTTTCTGCATAATAGCCACATTCCACAAGATCGCCTTATGGAATTGGTCAACCGCATGTTCATTCGTGGCACAGAAACAATTGACTTTGGCTGATTCAATCAAAAGCCCTGGTGTACTGTATAACCGTGTCACTGTGATGTGGCCGACTGGTTTCATGGATTCATCTCCTTTGATAATAGTGTCCTAAACGACGGTTCAACTTTTGGTGGCATACCAGACCATAATCCAGCAGTCAATTTATATTGAACAACCCGCATGGCTTCAGATTGATCCTTATACCACCCACATGACCCATATCGCCCACCAAGCCAGATCATGACATAATATCCATCAACAATCTTTATAGGTGAACGGCTCATGGCTTACCCCTTTCTCAGCGAGATTGATCCACCATAGTACCCATTGCTATCATTTCGATAGTCAATCACAGAGTAGCCTTTGTTTGTCACAATCCGTAATCCATAGTATTTAACTTCTTCGACAACTGGTTTATGAAGAGTTGGCACATTTCCATGATTAGGCATTGGGATATCATTCACTTGTTGAATAGTCCCAGTCAATGCCTCTTCTCCATCAATATGCTCAATCCAAGTAATTGAACAACAATCCCCTTCCGTTTCTAAAACAAACGTGTTTCCACTTTTCATCACTAGTGTCAGTTGATCCCGGTCAGGATTCAAACTAAATGATTGAACTGTCTCTCCAACAAGTTGCTTGTACTTTTCCATAGTGTCCTCCAGTTAGTACCAATTATCCATAGCATTCATTAGACAAGACAATCAACAGTCATCACACTCTTGACTGTCTTGCCCATTCAAGGCTCTGCATCGGTAGACTAAAATAATATGCTTATGCTCCCATTATCTATCACCTCCCCTCTAGTAATAGACTGGGACTAACTTATAGTCTGGCCCACGGTTCGACCAATACCGATTGGCCCATGGGTAGTTAGTCTCTCGAATGCCAATGTGTTTTCCCTTATAGCATACGTTATAGCATAGTATCTTATAGGCCATATGAACCTCCTTGTTTGGCTTGCCCTGGCAAACCTGGCCGATGCTGTGCCCTGGAATGCCCCCGCAATCGCTCAATTTTGCCCTAGGATCAACTTTCCGGCCCTGGTCCTAGCATCGGCTAGGCTTTGCGGTTTGGACTCAACCTAGGCCAAAATTGGCAGACTTTCTACCCTGTATGTTTTTGGATACACTCACATGCAGACAAAAAAATAGGGGGCTACTCTCACGTAAGGTAGAGAAGCATCCCCCCATGCTCTTTCCAATAAGACCAGACACATAAATCTTATTGGCTCTACCCTACGGGACAATAGCCCCCTAGGTTATAATAGAAACAAGCGAACTAATAGGAAAACAGGACCATTAGCCAGAATCCAGCTACTAACAAAATGATGGCAATCCAGCTACAAAATATATCCCATTGAACTCTAGGACTCATGGTTTACTCCCCTCTATGCTGTATCCACATCCGCACAAGCCAGTCTGTGAACAATACGACAATCAAGAAACCCCATATGATTGACAATGCCCCAAAACATTCTACCCATGTCATAGTATCCAGTCTCCTAACTTGAGGTTTAAGGTTGTCACTGCTCTGTGCACCTTGCTTCTTGGTGTGAGTCGCGCAATCTGTCTGCGGGATACTTCATTAGGCGTTTCAGCATGACTAGGGTAGTCTAGGATGGGCTTTGTCTCCCGACTCGGCTCATGGCCGATGATAACTTGCGTGGCAGTACGAAGTGGAGATCGAGGTAATTGACCTCTCACTAGGCCAGGGACATAGGGCTTTACTTTAGGCTTTTTCATCATTCCCCCTCTAAAGTCTACCATAAGGCTCACAAGGTTAGTCAATCCCCTTGTGAGCCCTAGCTAGGCTTTAGAGAATGGTAGAATCGTTCAATTCCAATTCCTCAAGCCCTTCCATGGCATTGGCCAGCACAGATACGTTCATCTTATTAATCCGTACCTGCTTATTGCCAATGGTAAGGATAGTAGGATTCACGCTATAGCTCACCGATCCTTTCTCACTCACACCAGAAGGCTTCGCGAATAAGGTGTGCTCCCCCAGCTTAATGCGAACGGCTGAAGGAAAGTCACCTTCTTGGACCTTGTGTATTGCCTCTGTTTTCTTTTGAAGGCTGAACAAGTGCCGTTCTTCTTTTGTCATAGCAGACCATTCCTTCTTGCCAGTGGTGCTCGTTGCTGCTTTGGTGCCTGTGTTAGCTTGCATCGTCATGTGGATACCTCCAGGTTTGTTTTGTTCAGCTAGGCACAATGCCCGCCGTTGCTGGGGGGCTATCGCAAGGCCTGTGCCATGCCATGCCAAAAGTTAACTCGTTGAAATTGTTCAGTTTTGCTTGGCATAGCCTTTGCATGGGCGTCTAGCAACCCTGCAAAACTGCCCCAACGTGAGGCACAAAAGTGCCACACTAGCCTTGGCATGATTTTTTCCTGGCACGGGCTTTGCATTTATAATTTTCACCTGTTAGCAGGATTGCATAACATGAACGACACCGAAGCCTTTGAAACCATAGACCCTGATGGCCTAGGCACTGAGCCGGTACAAGGCAGGAAACTCGCTCCGAGTGGTAAGCGTACTCTAGGCGGGAGACCAGCTTTTGATCTCAAGAAGCAAGCTGCCTTTGCCGCACAACCGCTTGAAAAGAAAGCAGAAGTACTTAAACGACAATGGGCGAACATTGCGTATATTTTGCTGTGCCAAGGTGAACGCTTCGCTCAGTCTGTCACGAAAAAAGACTATGGCCGGCTCATGCAGCTATTAAGTAGTGCTGGTATAGCCTATGACAAGGTTGTTCCTAAGGGTGAGATACCAGGCAGTCTGACATTCAACCTATTCAAAGGTCTAGACAGTGATAAGCTAGCACAGGTACTAGGCCAAGCACAATCCAGTCAGCCAGCTAATCAGCCTATAGTAGACATCACACCTAGTAGTGTATTGTAGCCTTAGTGGTCATTCACTAGTGTGGACTACGTAGATCGTTAGTAATAACCCTTAGGTACTGCCCCCTAGGTAGGCACCCCACCCTTGGGCGTGGGTGTCAGCTATGGCCGCTATGGCAGTCAGGTAAAGAAGCATACATACCGCTGGTATAAGCGTTTTCTCAGAAAAATATCAAAAAATCCTAAAAGGATTGAGGGGTTACGCCATCTATGATCTATCAATGTGTCTACTGCAAAGCCACGTACGATCACGATCAGTCATACAAGCACAATGCCTATGACTGCCCAAAGCTGAAAGGAAAGTCTATGAAGTATGTTCTTGCCACAGTCTTGACAGTCTGTTTAATTGGTCTGACAGGATGTGAAGCCCTGAAGAATCTCCTGCCACAGGATAAGTTCCCGACCAATGTGGATCGAGTGGAACTGATTCTTCACCAGGGTGATCGAGCCTATCGTTACCAGTGTAGCATCAATACCGAGACCAAGGCATTGACAGATTGCCGTGAGGTGCAGTAATGGATCCCAAGAAACTGGCCATGTCATTTGTTGGAAAGGGTTGGAAGACGTATGCAGCAGGGGCACTCTTTATTATCTGGGGTGCAGGTGGTCTGTACCTGGGTGCTCATGGTCCTGATACAGCTGTTGCTTTCGTTGGTTCTGGGCTTGGTCTTGTGGGTGTCCGCCATAAGATGGATGATCTCAGTCTTCCGCAAGACGTCTTGGATAAACTGAAGGAGAAGTAGATGCCCTCAAACGAGAAGCTAGAAGTCATTGTCGCTGACGTTGAACGTCATGAACTCTATTGGCAAGCGCTCTCTTCTCGTGTGGGCTCGGTTGAGCAAAGGGTGGCTGCGTTAGAAGCCCTATTGGGCCAAGTCAATTTGACACTCCAATCTATCCAGTCCACCCTGGCAGCTGACCGACAGAGTATGTTTGGCAAAGCCCTTGAGAAGGTTGACTATACAGTAACATCAACCGGTACAGCAGGCGGACCAGTCATACGCTAATGTCTACACGGCTTGCACAGATCCTCGACAAAGACGAAGATACCCCGTTTGACTGGGACATCCAACCAGCTCAACGGGACTTCCTTCTCACTCAAGCCACATTCAGTTGTTTGTCTGGTGGGTTTGGTACCGGCAAGACGACAGTGCTCTGCGAGAAGGCAGCATTACTCTCGCTAGGTGTCCCTGGCAATCTCGGCTATCTAGGCCGTATGGATGGCAAGGCCCTCAAGCAAACCACGATGGTGGCTCTTGAGGATATGCTTCCCAAAGGATCCTTCACCAAGAATGACCAGAAGGGTATTCTGACCTTCAAGCCAGAGTATGGCGGGAGTCGAATCATCTATGGGGACTTTAAAGACCTTGATGACTTGAAGAACCACCCCCTTGGTTGGTTCGGCATAGATCAGATGGAAGAAGTCCCTGAAGAAGTCTGGGACTATCTCACGGGCCGGTTGCGTAGACGCACACCAATCTTGACCAGTGATGGTCGCAAACAGTTTCGAGTCATTGGAAAGTGTCCCAAGGCTCAGGGTGGCAGACACTACACCATTTATGGAAGTGACACTTGCCAATGGTGCAAGGAGAAGCTCCCGCCCTTTGATGACAAACCATTGTCGGCAGATGAATCTGCGCCTTGGGACCTTATTATTTACAAGCGTTATGGCTTTGGAGTCGCTAACCCCGATGCCCCTCAACACTGGATCTTTAAGAGTTTCCCCAATCTGCCAGGACAGCACGGGGTTTCTACTGGGTTACCAGACTTTGCAGGGTTCCATGCTACGACATACGATGGACTACGAGCCGGATTCGTGGACAGTAAGTATGTCAAAGACATGGAGAACAAATATCGGCATGACGCCAAGATGTTTGACCGATACATCCTTGGCAAGTGGGTCGCCGCAGAAGGGCTGGTCTACCCAGGCTGGGACCGAGAACGAAATAAAATAGACATGTGGCAGGCTCGATGGGATGGGCTTCCACTCATTCCAGAGGGGGCCAGTGGGTATGAATACATTGACCATGGTCTCACTGCACCTACCGCAGTGGGTTGGGTTGTGCCAGTGGATTGTGACTGTGGATGTAACAAGACTGACTACTTTATTGTTGCTGAACACTATGTAGGAGGACGGGGCGTTGCGTATCATTCGCAATGTATTAAATCTATCCGGGCGCAGTTGGGCCTCCCCATTATGGCGACGTATCTGGATAGTCAAGCGTTCTCGGCTGTTCAAACACGGAGCAAAGCAGAGTTAGAAGTCAACCCCAAACTCGATGAATTATTCAGTTATGCCGACCAGTACATGGATAATGAGATCTTTGTCTTGCCCAACCAGAAAGACTGGGATGCTGGGTATGACAGAATCACAGAACTCCTAGCTGTAGACCCTGAGCATCGGCACCCTGTCACAGGTAAGCTGGGCGCCCCACATTTGTTTGTTTCAAGCACCTGCCCTCAATGGATCAATGAAATTGAAGGGTACATGTGGAAGAAGTTGAAGTTGTCACAAGATTTCATTGAGGATCCTGTAGATAAGAACGATCACCATATGGACGGATTCAATGGATTCTTGACAAGCCGGCCAGCCAGTATCAAGATGCAACCACTCGATACCCGACCTGACTGGTTGCTACGCGAATTGGATGAACTTGACAATCAGCATGGTAGTCATATGAGTGCGTGAGGTGACATGTTTGCTTCTAAAGAAAAGGCGCGGGCATACCATCGAGATTGGTATCTGAGGAATAAAAGTAAGCGCTTGGAAATCAATAAGACGTATAAAGCGAAAATCCAAGCCGAGTATCGTAATGGTAAAGAAGCCAGTCCTTGCCTAGATTGTAAAGTCTCATATCCGTGGTATGTGATGCAATATGACCATTTACACTCTAAGGTAGCAAATGTAGCTGTATTGGCAAACAACACTAGTGGGCGGTTACTGCGAAATGAGATAGCAAAGTGTGAATTAGTTTGTGCAAACTGCCACGCAATACGCACATATAAACGCCGGACAAGCATTGAAAGTGATGCACCTGCCTTGTAAGCAGGGTAAGAAGGGGCAGTACCTTCGTCTGGCTCCATGTTCTATTCGGCACACGGGCTTGCCGCAGTTGGGAAGACCTCTGGTCGCCGGGTTCGCTACCTCGTCCTAACATGCCCGATTATGTCAAAGGAATACTATGTCAACTGCTGCAGGAAATCCGCCCAACAAGGTGGCAAAGTCTGGACCCAAGCAAGGTGCTGTGCTTTCCACTGAGCAACGAGACCTGACAAAGTTTCTCATGGCTTCAGTCAAGCTCTGGGCCAACACCACTCAGATTGCCCGTGAGAAGTTCCGTCGTGACTACGATCTCGCTGAAGGCAATGGCAAACAATGGCGCCAAGCGGATCGCCAAAAGGTCATGAGTGAACGCCGGCCAGCTTTGGAATTCAATCAGGTCTTACCTCAAGTTGAACTGGTGGCTGGCATTCAGCGTTCCATGGAAATGAGCTATGTGGCCTTGCCTCGTGGCTTGGAAGACAAGCGCCTGGGTGAGATTGCCTCAGCGACCTTGAAGGCTGCTCGTGAGTTTATTCGCTTAGGCCGTATTGATGCCCATGTGTTTGATGATGGAACGATCTGTGGCTTGGGTGTGTGGAAACTTCTCCATTCTCTCAATGATGCCAAGGATATTCTCTGGGGTGATATTCATGCCAGTCGTGTCAATCCCCTTGCCTATATTTGGGACCCCTGGGCCTGTGTTGATGAGGGCTTCCAGGATGGGGCCTTTATGGGTGATGCAGGATGGATTTCACTCGATGACTTCCATGAACGCTACCCTGGTATGGGGCACCTCAAGAATCCTGGTGAGTGGCTGAACCAAGCCGGCAACTTCATTGGTGACAGCAGTTTACTAGGTCTTGGAGACAACCTGCGTCAAGAACTCTTTGATCAAGAGACTGGCCGCATTCGTATCCTGAATATGTGGTACAAGAAACCGGTTGTCATTAAGGTTCTTGTCAACACAGAAACTGGTCAAGTCAGCGAAGTCAAAGATGACGCTGATGGTGAGAAGCAACTGGCTACCATTGCCAATCAATATGGCCAGGAAGCCACTGCCCAATACCAGATTATGAATGCTGGCTCCTATACCAGCATCGTGGATCCAACCACTGGTCAGTCAGAGAACTTTGCGACACCCGATGCTGCCCAAGCCCGACTCAACCAACTGTCGGCTGCGCGTGGCATGGATGTCTATGAGAAGATGAAAGTCATCACCCGTGAGGCCAAAGTGCCTTACTGGTGTGAAATGGTGTGGGGCCAGATCCTTCAACAGGGCAAGACCCCATATAAAGATCGTAACTACCCCTATGTGCCCTATGTCTCCCGTATGCTCCAGGATGACCCTGAAAGCATCATGGGGATTGTTCGTAATTTGTGGGACCCACAGGACGAATACAATAAACGCTATAGCAACTTACTTGCTCACTCGAATAGTTCGAGTCACTCAGGCTGGTTGAATCGTCGGGCCGGTGGGGCCAATAGTGGTGAACTCCAGCGCATGGGATCCACGCCAGGCGTAGTCGTTGAATATGCTGGCACACCCCCTAGTCAAATTAAACCTGTTGAGATGTCTGCAGGACACTTCAACATGATTCAATCCAGCGAGCGCCAGATCCTCAAGATCTCTGGTATCAATGCTGAAATGGTGGGGAGCACCACACAGAAGACAGTCTCTGGTCGAGCCATTCGGGCTAGGCAAGAGGGTGGCAATACCATCCTCAAGCCTCGATTGTATAGTTTTGAGGAAAGCCAGTTGGATGTGACACACATGCTCTTGTCACGAATCCAACAGTATTACCCTCCGCAGAAGATTAAGCGAATCATTGGCTTAGCTGAATTGGCCAGTCCAATGGGGGCGATGGGTCAGTCCATCTTTAGTGATCCTGTCACTGGTCAGCCCATGTCAGAGGATGAAGTAATCCGCATGTTGGTCACGATGAGTAATCTCTCATTTGACCTGGCGATTAAACTTGAACCCTCTGATCCCACACAGCGGCAAGCAGAATTTGAACGGGCCTTCCAGCTTGCGGGATTGCTCATGCAGACAGGCCGGCAGCTTGGTCCGATGACCATGCAAGCCTTGACAGATATGTCTGATATGCCTTCTCGCTTTGCAGAAGGGCTTCGTCGAGATATGATGATGCCACCCACTCAACCAATGGGCCAAGGTGGGCAATCAATCATGAACCAAATGAAGGGGGCCTCTGGTGGACATAGTGACACTGGGGGTCCTGGACCAACAGCCTTGAAACAAGGAGCCTAATGGATATTACACCCGAACAATGGGCACTCATGGATGCTTCGATTACCAAGGAATGCGCTAATCTTGATGAGGCCAAGACTGGTGTGAGTGTGGTCTTGTGGAAGCTTCGATCCTTGATGGCTGGGTACAAGTATGCGTTGGATCATGGCTACACCACTGACGAACGAGAGAGTAACCCATGAAGAAAACCAAGAAATCATTGACACCGGCTCAACTTGCAGCCAAACAAGCCGTCAAACATGGGATGGGATTTAAGTGATGTATGGATGCCAACAAACACGAGGTATTCAAACAGACTTGCATAAGCCAGATTAGTTACTGGCAGAAAGTCCTACGTCTCCAAGACTGGAAAATCGAGATTGAATTCTGGCCACACAATGCCCTTGGAAATGATGTGGCCAAGGCCCATATGAATGCCAACAACAAGTCAGCCGTGTTAGCCTTACGCTATCCTGATGACATTCCTGCCGTCGAACATGAGTGGCCAGTTGGAGAGGCTGGCGACTATGATTTGTCGATTGTCCATGAGTTGTTGCATCTCATGTTCTATCCAATGCGGAGCCAATGTGAAGTCAGTGAGGAGCAATCCTGCAATCTCATTGCCTCCGCCTTAGTACAGTTATACCGAGCCCAACCGCAGGGTCTACCCACCCTCTCCACTTGCGGTGGTGAGGATGCTCACAAGGCGTCCTCGCCTGGGCACTATATGTAAGTTGGGCGTATTCCTAGGTCGCCACTAGGCTCGTCGCCAGAGTTTGGGCGGATTACAATGGAGAAGGTACATCATGGGTAAAGAGTTGGTGGGAGAGAATGTCGATGGTGGTCAGTTGATGGACCCAACTGGGGAGGCCTTTCAGTCCATGCTGCAAGCAGCCAAGGAGAAAGGTGAAGCCAGTTTGGCGGTCAAGCCGGATACTTCAACCGTTGAGTCTGAAACGGGCGTCAAGAAGGAGTCGCCGTCCCCAGAAGCAAAAGTTGAAGAACCTGATGACACTGACACCGAAGACCTTGACACGCTGAAGAATTCCATTCGAGGGTTGAAAGCGGAACTCTCTCGTGTACGTGGCCAGCGCACACACTCAGAGACAGAAGCGTCAGACTTGAAGGAACGCTTGGCACGGATGGAAGGTCGGCTGGAAGAACTGAAAGGTTCCCAGCAATCAACCAGTGCCCAGGACAGCTTGAAGCAATTGGATGAAACCAAGTTGCTGGAACTGGATACAGCCTACGAAGATGAATTGGCTGATGCCAGAGCCGTGGCCCGTTTGGCTGAACGTGATGGTGATACGGATGGGGTGGCGAAAGCTAACCAGCGGATCAATCATGCCCGTCAGATGCGGACACTCATCAAAGCTGAAACAGCCAAGCGTGTTGAGAACAAAGCCATTGCGAAAAAATCCGCAAGTGACGAAGAATCAGCATTAGGTGGCGAGCTTGAATCACTCTTTACTGATGTGTACAAAGCTGCCCCTGAACTGACTGATCGGAACAGCGAGATTTGGAAAGCAGGCCAGGAAGAATACCGTAAACTTCCCACTCTCACCAAGAAACTTGGACCCCTTGGTGAACTGATTGCGACAGCTGCTGCCATTGCAAAGAACCCCCATCTCATCAGCAAGAAGACAACCGAGAAGGTCTTGTCTGACATTGAGAATCTGGTAGAGAAGGGCTTCCAGAAAGGTGGCACTGCTCCAAAGGCTGGAACGAAAGTCAGTAATTTCAATTTGAACAATCAACAAGACGTCGCGAGCTTTGAAGAAATGGTTCGCAATGTGAAAACGGGCTAGATCATCTGTTGTTGACTGGCCTCTACGAAAGGTAGAGACCACACATGGGTACACATAAGACAACCGCATTTACAGACGGGACAGCATCTGATGCGACGCAGAGCTTCTTTGACACGTTGCTGTTGATTCGTGGCATTTATGCCCTGATTCATCAGGTGCCGGTGACCAAGAAATCCTTGTCTCGGCGTTCTGGTAAGACCATGATCTGGCGTCGGTATGAGGCGCTTGGGTTGGCAACAACTCCGCTGCTCGAGGGTGAAAACCCCAGTGGTCGTGTCAAATCCAAGACGGATATCAGTGCAACGATTGCTCCGTATGGGGACTTTATCGAAGACACTGATATGGTCATTGACACCCAGCCGGATCCGCAGACCACAGAGAATGTGGAGTTGTTGGGACAGCAACGAGGTGAAACGTTTGACCAGTTGTATCGTGATTTGTTTGCAACAGCCACAAATATTGTCTATGCCAATGGTACTTCAACAGCGACAGTCACCGAGATCGTGGACAAGAACGATCTGGACCGGCTGTATCGTATGTTGAAGACCAACAAAGCCAAGACCTTTACCCCGATGATCATGGCCTCGCAGAACATCGGCACAGGTCCCGTGATGCCGGCCTACTGGGCTATGTGTCATGAGGATGTGGCTTTTGACCTGCGGCATACGGCTGACTTCCTGCTTGTAAGCGAATATGCAAAGTCTGGGGGCGCCATCGCGGGTGAGTTTGGTGCTGATAAGAATGGCTTTAGGTTCTTGTCCAGCCCGAACGGGTATGTGTTGGCAGGTGCAAACGGCACCACATCAGCGGGTACAGATGTGCAGAACACTGGCAGCTACGTTGATGTCTATTCCATCTTCGCGGTTGGGCAGCAAGCGGTGGCCGGTGTCGATCTGGCTGGTGGAAACGGGGGCATTATCCGTAAGGCCCTTGGTTCGGCTGGGACAGCTGATCCGCTCAACATGCGTGCGACAGTGGGTTGGAAGCAGTACGATGCACGGGCAGTCTTGAATCAGAACTTCATGGCTGAACTGCAGTGCTGCGCGAGTAACTAAGAAATGATGGGGTAGGGTGTCACAGCCCTACCCTTTGCATGGAGGTGTCTCGTGCCTGAATATTGGGCAGTGACTGTGAATGGAACGATCCTGTTTAAGGGTCTCTCCAAGAAAGCCGCTGAAGCGAAAGCAGAAAAGTGGCAAGGTCAACGGTATAAGGGTGGGCTGTTAAAGCATAAAGACTACGGAGATCATGTGGAAATCCGTCGTGATACGCAAACAGAGAAGGACTTTGATGAACGCTACGATACCTGGAAACGGGACAAGCCACAGCGGATTATCAAAGAGGAGTATTACGTTTAACCAAAGGAGCATTCATGAGTAAGACAGCCAGTATTCAGGTCGAACGGTCAGGGGGTCAGGTTCGGTTGCGGGGACTGAAGTACCCGTTGCCGGTCTCTCTCGATATTGAGAAGAAAGGCCGTATCAGTGTGGTTATTCAGCCCAACAAGTGGACTTCCGTCCCTGACGAGATCTATGCGTTCTTAATGGGGCGATTTGAAAAGGCCCGTTATACAGCCATTCCTGATGTGGATGCCAACCAGGAACGCCCCCATAAACCTGGTGAAGCCCCCATCATGACGACTGAGGAAGTGGATCCGCAATTCTTTCTTGAATTTAGATAAGGAGTTAGACGTATGAGCATTACATCGAAAGATTTCTCGCAGCCTGGCTGGTTGACAGGTTCTTTCACATCGGCTGGGATTGCTGCGGATGTGACTGAAACATTGCCGTGGGCACCGAGTCTGTTTATTCTGTTTGTGAATATTGAAGGCGCGAACCCGAACATGGTTGTGCAGAGTTCGTATTCTACAACAGACTCCATGTTGACAACCGGCTCAACAGGTGTCATTACGACACCGGCTGTGGCCTCTGGGATTAGCATCAATACAACAACGAATGTTGTAACCATTGCAGCTGCGGCCCAGGTGAATAGTGGCAAGAATGCTTGGATTGCCTTTAAGTAATCCATCTGTTGTTGGAGGAGACCATACATGATTAAAGGCGATAAAGAGATTCTGTGGAGACCTGGACGGGTGTACTATTCGGCTCAGGCCTTCACGGGTATTATTGGCGCAGCGGGTGTGAGTGTAGGTGTCCATACTGGAGCCCCTGTCCAGCAAGAGATCAGCACCTTTGGTATTGCCAGCATCCTGCTGGACACAGCTGGAGATATGCTGGTCACTGATGGGCCGATCCCGTATGACTTGGACCCTCGGCATCCTGTGTATGCACGGGTGGTCTGGGCGTCAGGATCAACAGACACCGCTGATACGGTGACCTGGTTGGTGACCTACAAGCAGTTGACACCCAATGTTACAGCGTTGGCCACGCCGGCTACAGCCCTGGACACCGCGATTGCTGCCCAGGATGTCCCGGTGGCAACAGCCTATGCGATCTGTAAGACTGCCTGGGGCAAGATCAATGGCGGGACCATTCTTGACACAGCCGAACATTGGATTTGGAATGTTGAGATGGATGCCTTTGATGTGGGGTTAAGCGAAGACAAGTTCCTGTTGGGACTTGAAATTGCCTACACGCCCCGTCGATTACAGGGTGTGGATGGTATGCAGATGCCGTCGAAGTTCCCTGCCTATGCGTTGTCAAAGAATATCAATGGATAACTAAGACATGGGGGCTGGGTAACTGGCCCCCATAAGGAGATGGGATGAAGTATATTATTGGAATTGGGGCCATTTTTGCGAGTGTCATTCTTGGTGTGACGTTAACACTTGCCGCGTCCGTGAATCTTGCCTGGGATGCCAATACGGAAAGTGATCTTGCGGGCTACAAACTTTATCGTGCTCCTGGCACTTGCGCGGTTCCTGGAGCGTTCGCCACCGTGCAGACCTATGCCAAAGTTATTACCGGATCAGATACCGTCACAACCGATGGGGCGTATTGCTACAAATTGACAGCATTCGATACGGCAAATAATGAGTCGCTATTTTCAAACACCGTAGGGGTGACTGTGAATGTAAACCCTCCGGCGGCTCCGCTGAACCTTCGCAGCATGGGTATCACACCGTAAAAGGTTGGTGGGCGCGGTGGAAATGTTATTGGTTGCAATGGTGGAGATGAGATAGATGGCAATTGCGTGGTTCCTTTGTCCCTATGTAAGAAAACCTGGGCTTCGGGTCATGCGTGTCTGTGCAATGGACCAGTTTACTACATCAATCAAAGCAGATGGGGGCGCATGGGCCGAGACTGAGATATTGGGGAACCGTGCCATTGTCAAAGTGGCGGCATCACCTGCGACACTCTCGCTGATTGCTAACACCCCAACGTTCCGGCGAATCCCATTGGCCCTTCTCAATCATCCGTTGTCGCGTCTCACGGCGGGGCAGCGCACGGCAATCAAGAAAGAGATCCTTGATGCAGGTTACACCCTGGCAGAAATTGATGCCGCCTTGCCGGACTTGACGGCGGTGACGTTGCGGCAAGTCTTACGGTTTCTAGCGACGCGACGATTGAAGCCTCGCTACGACACACAGACCGATACCATTGTACTGGATGGGCCTGCACAACCGTGTTGTCGATCTGTTGATGATTTGGATGGAGCAATAGCCTAATGGCCTTTCCTACTACTAGCGTGCTTGATTCATTTACCCGTGCCAATGAAGGTCCGCCGCCATCCGCCTCATGGGACTACCCCATCAATTCGAGTTTCCCAAGTGGCGCGGGTATGTCGGTCATCTCGAATGTGATTGGTTCATCCAGCACCACATTCTGTGGGAGTTACTATAAAACCTCCTATGGCCCTGATAGTGAGGTGTACGCGACTGTCTCTACGGTGCCAGGATCAGGCACTGACCTATTTTTGGAAGTGCGGATCGTGTCTCCTGGCACAGGCGGTACTGGCGGAACCAGTGGCGATTCGTATTCGGTCTCGTGGGTCAATCAGGCAGGGTCCGATCAACTTATCTATTACCGTGTCGATAACGCCGTCTACACGCAACTAGGGTCAACGGAAACGCCTGGCAACATGACGGCGGGCGACAAGTTCGGGGTGGAGATGATTGGCTCCACGATCCAAGCGTACCGCTATACGGGTGGGGCCTGGGCCGCATTCGGCACCAGCCGGTCGGATAGTACCTACTCAGCAGCTGGCTCAATTGGGTGCGGATTCGGGGATAACATCGGACGATTCGATGACTTCGGCGGCGGGACGGTGGTAAGTGGCGTGACTTATCCCAGACTTGAACGCTGCATCAGAGGATTAGAACGTGGTGTGTACGCTGGAGGATTGTAGCTTATGCCGTTCTTACGAAAATATAACACACTCCTAGTCACGGGCACCACGGCGATCCGCATACCTATTATCAAGCGGGCGGTCGTCGATTTTGCCGTGGGGGCTGATTGGACACCAGCCGCTGGAGATGTGAAGATTTCAGTTGATGCAACAGCGGCAGCGAATGTGACCAACCTGCCAACCGCCGTGACATATGGCAACACAGCCATGTGGGAATTCATTCTCACGGCGGCAGAACTCTCCTGCAAAACAGCAGTCGTCACCATCGCGGACTCCGCCACGAAGGCAATTGAAGATCAATCGTTCATCGTCGAAACCTACGGCCATGCGTCCGCGATGTATGCCGCAGACCTCTCATTGGCGAATCTCCCAGCCAATGTCACACAACTCCTAGGAACAGCCTGGTTGACACCTGGCACGGCTGGAACGCCGGATGTGAATGTGAAACTGATTAATGCTGTTTCGACTTCATCCGTCACGACAGTCAACGCGAATCAGGGTACAACACAACCAATCAACTTCACGGGCACTGGTGCATCAGCCCTCGCCAAGTCTGACATGGTAGATATTGCCGGAGCGGCGGTATCAACTGCGAGTGCTCAAATTGGAGTGAATGCCGTTCAGTTTGGTGCGGCTCCTGTCACAGCGACGACCAGTGTTACAATTCCAGCGGCCTCGACATTGGCAACGACAACTGGGGCTGTGGGGAGTGTGACTGGTGCAGTTGGGTCCGTCACCGGTAATGTCGGGGGTAATGTGACGGGGAGTGTTGGGAGCGTCGTTGGGGCAGTCGGATCAGTCACCGGTGCAGTTGGAAGCGTCACCGCAGGCGTGACCGTCACCACCAACAATGACAAAACTGGCTACGGCCTCAGTGCAGCAACTCTTACATCAATAAATGGTGAAGTTGTTGATGCATTAAATGTAGATACCTATGCCGAACCAGGACAAGAGACCCCTGGGGCTACTATCTCATTGGCAAAGAAAATTGGGTATCTGTACAAAGCCTTCTTAAACAAAGTGACTCAAACTTCTACAACGCTCAGTGTTTACAATAATGCTGGCACGGTTGTAGATCAGAAAGCAACGGTGAGCGATGATGGAACGACGTTTACTCGATCAACTATTGCAACGGGTCCGTAAATGGAACTGGCTTCGTCAACTCGCACACTGGTATCTCAATGACCCCATCAGGGTTCTTAAACAAGAACCTTGGTGGGACATTGTCGAGCGCCATGTGCGATATTATGAAAGTATGGCGTGGCCTGCCCATCAGAAACATAAAGTACTCAAAGAAAATGTATTATTGGAATATGCTCGACTAGGTATTTGGCCCCCCAAAGAACGTGACGTCAATATTGCGATTGAACTTATTTTGCGGGGGTGGTAATGGCTGTTGATACAGCTGATAAGCGGAACTCAGCTATTGGAATGGGGCTCCCATGGCGGAATCAATACCCAATCCCGGATGGTTCTATTGCTTCAGGTGATCGGCAGCATATAGGATGGGTATATCGAGGGATTGCAGCAGGGGCAATCATTGCCTCTTTAAGAAGCTGTATTTTTGGGGCTATTCGTGGGTATGCCAATACCCGATAAGGAGCATTATGGCAAACGTCTTTCGTAAAGGTCTTATTGTTGCAGATACTGTAGCTGCTGCTACAACCGCACCTGTCGTTATTTCTAAGATTCGTTGGGTTGGTGCAACAACAGCGGGACATGCCGCGACAATTACAAATACCGCTGGAAATGTCTTTTGGTCTACAGTTGCTTCGGGTGCTAACTATGTTGAATCGGATGACTTTGCTCAACGTGACCAGAGTAAACGAACAATGGATGGAATAACTGTATCAGCGTTAGGTTCTGGTACACTGTATATCTATACAGAATAAGGGTTATTATGGCAATTGATTCAGATATCAGCATTGCGAATCTGGTCACAGAAGGGCTGAAGCGAGCAGGACGGACCTCACCGACTGCAGGTCAGATTACTGATGCCACGAGTTATGCCTTCCGCGAAGTTAAAGCGGACCTGGCCATGCGGGGTGGCCGGCATCCAGCACTGTTAACGGACAGCATCTCTGTGACCACAGACGGGCTACAGAAATACTCATGGCCCACAGCAGCAAAGGAAATCCAGTCTGTTCAATTACTGGATGGGCCTGATGACTGGCGGGGCACAGCGCAGTCAGCCACAAGTACAACGTTGGTGCTCGCAGCCAGCCTCTCTATTGCTGATGCCAATGATGTGAAAGGCCGATATCTATGTACTACTGGTGGCACTGGAGCCAATCAGATCCGCCAGATTACTGGCTGGAACAATACAACCAAAACCGCAACAGTCGGCGCCTGGATTACAACCCCCGATTCGACAACAACCTACCTGATTGCGACGGACCACAGGCTACTCTGGTCAATTGATAAGGCCAGTCGATGGGGGACCATCCCCAATCCCGGTGTGCGTGGTCGCAGCTATGCTGCTTCGTTGTTTGGTCGGGAACTCTATCTCGAACACACAGCCGATAAAGTGTATGTACTCTGGTGGAATTATTGGAGTCATCTGGATCGACTTGATAACGCTGGTACCGTTGTCCTTGGCCATATTCGAGAGTACTTCTCCTTATGGCTTCAAGGAGTTGCGACCAAATGTATGCAACGCTATGATGAAGATCGTTATGGCAGTGAACTCCAAGTCTATCTGGCCATGCTCAATAGTTATGAGCAAGAAGGCTCAACGGTTTCGTCCATTCAGTACCACGATGTCTAAGGAACACTATGGCCTTACGGCGACAGATTAACGAACAAGATGCGTCATTTGCTGATCCTGTCCTTGGGATCAATCTTCGTGAAAGTGAGGAGAATCTCAAGGGTGGCGAGTCTCGGTTGATGCAGAATTGTGAGTACTATGGCGGGGTGCGGATTCGTCGGGGCTCCACAGTCTTGAATGGATCCAGCTTTGGGGCTTACAAGATCCTTGGTGGTCACAAGTATTACTATGGTGGCACCAGCCCGACATCCAAACGACTCATTGCTTATAACAATCGCATTAGTTCTGTGAGTGACGTAGGAGTTGAAACAGTCCTCACATCTGGGATGACAGCAGGGTTGAATACCTATTTCTCGACATGGAGCATCACAGATTCTTGTTACATCTCGAATGGCACTGACACCCTCCGCAAGTATGACGGGACCACCTTCTCAACAGTGAGTGGGACAAATATCCCTACGCCTCGTGGAAAGGTGATCCCCATTCTAGATCGTCTCATGGGCATTAGTCAATATGGCATTGAACGGACTGACCCACGAGTTGATAACGTGTGGAGTAGCAATAGTTCGTGGGCAACCCTGAGACCCCAGCATCCTGGGTTGTTTACAGCCTTGCACCCATACACCATGCGTGGGACAGATACGCTGTACCCTGGGGCGATTGCCTTCCAAGAGCGTGCCCATTATTTGATTACTGGCACAGACTTTGGAGACAATGTGGTTTCAGCCACAGCGAGTGCTGACGAGAACGCCAAGATTGAATTACTCGACCCTACTGTGGGTACCAATAGCCCTGATAGTGTGTGCCATGTGCCAGGTATTGGTATGTTCTGGTTTACCACAGACTTAAATGTCTATTGGATGCCAGAAGGTCAATTAGTTGGTAAGTATGTGGGAGACAAGATTCAGTCTACTGTTTCAACAGCCGGCATTGAGTCTACGAATGCAGCCCAATTAGGGCAGGTCTGGATGGCCTACTTTGATCATATTCTAATGTTAGGGATTCCAACTGGATCCAACATTTACGCCTCAACTCAATTCTGGATGGATATGCGTTCATTACGCTTGTATCCTGATCGTGGCCCAGTCTGGTATGGGCCAATGACTGGCCAGACCATTGGTCGAGCATGGGTTGAAAACCAGCAAGGTGACAATAAGTTGATGGGTGGCGAAGGCAATAGCGCTGTAGGTGCCTATGTCTATCAGATGCGTGTGCCGTCACAGTTCAGTGATGCGTCTGGCGGGTCAACCACAGCGGTGAGTATGTCATACCAAACTCCTTTCAAATCCTTTGGTGCCCCATCGAGAGAAAAGTATGTCCAGGCCATCCATGCTGATTGCAATAGCTTTAGTGGGACAGCCACAGTCAATCTTGTGGATCTTGATGGAACATTAGCGTCTGGTTTGACTTTGGCAGCGGTGACCTAATGGCTATCACACCAGCATATTGGGGAGATGGGTCCCTTTATGGCGATGGGGATTACTACTACTCCATCGAAGGGACCCCCTTTGAGTATAGCGTTGAGCAAGAAGTTCATTGTCATCGGCTCAGTGTACGGGTTAACTATACGGCTGCGGTCATTCCTGGGGCTGGTGAGGCCTTCCGTATTCATGACATTCGTGCTCGATTAGCTCCTGACCGACAAGCCTCATTCACCTATGAAGCCTTTGTAGATCGTACTACACCGAGCGAGCGTATCAGTGCAGTCATCAATCACAGTGGATCAGAATTCATTCTCAGTCATCTGCAACTGGTGGCGCAACGTAAGAAGCACCAGCCGAAAGGGTAACCATGGCAGATATTATTAATGCGTCGTCAGGGTATCAGACAGGTTCGATTGATACTGCCACGACGCTTGTCAACAATGTCAGTCCAACTGATGCCAAACATATCAATGGGCCGGCAGGAGCCATTGTCCAGATTGAAACCATCTTGGGGTCTGGAACAACATTAAAAGGCTCAACTGCTGACCTTGCAACACGATTGGCGGTTGGACTTGATTCCGCAGGGTTGTTGAAGTTATCTACTGATGCGTCGATTAGTGGGCCACTAAATCCTGCAAAAGGTGGAACAGGACTTGCCACCATTACTGACGGAGCCGTGATGGTTGGAAACGGGACAGGTAATGTAGTTCCTGTTGCTTTGCCTAGTGCGCCCCGTGTTTTATGCCATAGTGGTACAGCTGGGCAAGACCCGTCATGGCTTACTGGATTATTGTATCATGGACCAACATCATTCGGGACAGGATCAACTTGTACACATGAGGGAACAGTAGTTGTCTCAAGTAATGGAAATTATTCTGGCATTCATTACTATACTGACTTTACACTTAATAGTTCCACGACAATGACGATTCCAGGGGGGTCAGGCCGACTCATCATCATTGCAAGCGGCACCATTACGATCAATGGGACGATTAGTGGAGTGGGTGGAGGCTATGCAGCTGTTGGCACAGGAGGCAGTGCAGGGGGTGATGGCACAGACCAGGCCGCAGGGGGCGGGGGAAGTAGTGGAGCCGGTGGCGGCGCTGCCACAACAGGTGGGAGTGCGGTGGATTTCCTGTTTAATAATCGTGTGTTGTCTGCAGGTACCGCTGGGGGTACGTATGGCGGGGCAGGTGCGTCAACGCCTACGCAAGTCACTGGAGACAGTCACCCATATCTAAATAATATTATGAATGTGTGGGGTGGAGCAGCAGGAGCAGCCTCCACAGGGAATGGGGCAGGGGCCGGCGGGCGTGGTGGCGCCTCATTAGTCCTTATTGCTCCCACAATCGTATTAGCCGCATCGGGTACAATCAATCTCAGTGGTGCGAATGGGGCGAACGGTAATTCTGCTGGTGGGGGGGGAGATTATGGCGGGGGTGGGGGAGGAGGAAGTGGGAACCTTATTGTAATAACACGATCATGGACCTCTTCCGGTACTATAACATTAAACGGTGGGACCGGTGGAACTGCTTATTTTTCAGGGGTCGGCTATGGCGCAGGGAACGGTAGCGCTGGGGCCGCTGGCGTGAAGCAGATCAATATTTATGCTTAGACACGCCACATATAAAGACATCCCAGCATTAGCTCAACATTGGTATGATGAAAAGGCCAAGACCTGTTTCAATCAACTTGATGTGGAATGGACTGCTGAGGGCTGTGCTGGGTTCTTGATGGAGGTCATTCATCATCCCCAGCATGTGATCTATCTTGAAGAAATGAGTGGGCAAATTGTGGCAGCGTGTGGGGCATTGTTACATAAAAACCTATTGCCTCCACACCCTCTCGTGATTGGTGAATGGATGTGGTGGGGGTCTGATAAGCGAGCTGTCGTGCGAGTGTTACATGCAGCCCATGATTGGGGGAAACAGCATGGAGCTACCCTTGCTCGTTATACGTTGAATCGTCCTGGGCAATCACCGACAAAGTTTTCTGAAACGTATCAATGGGAGGTCCTATAATGTCTGGGTCGTTTGGGTATAATCAAAGCGAAAGCGAGCAGTCGCAGTCTTCCACACAAGGCATCAGCCGGGCATACAAAGAACCCTTATCTGCTGACGCCTATCGAGAAAACCAGTTCCTCACAGACCAAACACGACAAGCGTATGATTCCCCATTTGGGTATTATCGTGGACAGAATATTCGCAATCTAGTTCCACAAAATCAATACGGATTACCCATTCAGACAACAGAAGCTCTTGCTGCCCTTGGAAATCAATGGTTTAATAAGGCTAGTGCAGGTGGGGCCATGCGTGGGCAAGTGACACCAGAGAATATCAACCAGATTGTAGGCAGTTCCATATTGAATGCCTCACAGTTCTTGACACCATACATTCTGCAGAACCAGCAGTACCTTAATCAATTGCCTGACCAACTGATGAGTCAGAGACTTGGATATTTGCAAGCCAGCCAAGCGTCAAAAGCTGGATTACTTGGTGGTCAGGGAGATGGGTCTGGTTCGGGTAATGCATTTGGATTCCGCGTTGCTGGTGGCGTTGGGCCAGGAAGTGTATAGGAGTGTAACATAATGGCTGACAAATCAGTTCAAAATGATCCCGCAAATGGATTTGATGTTACACGAGCAACCAGTCTCGTGCGGGCTGCGCTTGCGCCGAATGAACGTACATTTTTTAAGGAATACCTTGGACAGGAGTCTCCAGATATTGGGGATTACTTATCTCCTCAAGGGCGATTTGCAAAGGCCCGTGAATTACGGGATCTTATTAATAAGACTGTAGTCCTAGAGGCTTATAACCAATCAAAGGCCCCAACAGTCGGTGATGTCCAGACCTTATTCCCTGGACATAATGAACTGATTCCACCTGGGGCCTACAAGCCAACCCCTCAAGCACCCTTGCAGTCTGATGAGATGCCAGTGTTGACTGGAACTCAACAGGCTGTGGTGCCGGACACTCGCTTTCAAGGGCCAATGCCTGGAGTGATGACTGCGCTAGGGGCGTTTACCCAACGTCAAAAGGATGATGCGGGTGGGCCTGGGTTGAGTACCTTGCAGCAAACTGGGCTCAATGAGCGCCAACCCTATTTCTATGAAGAAGGCTCCAGGCCCACACGAGTGCAGACAACTGGCATTTATAGCCCTGATACGGCACCAAGCCAATCCATAGAACTGGATAAGTCTATGAAGCTGCCGCCTGTATTCCAAGCACAAGTGGGAGCCTTACAGCACCAGTTATCGACACGGCAACCTCAAGCTCATGCGATGACAGAAGCTGAGATCAATCTTGCTAACCAGACACGGCTGGAACGAATCATCCAGACTGGGCAAGAAGCTTATCCTGGGGAACGCCAGTTGCTTGAAAGCCGGCTCTCTATTTTCAATAAAGAAAATCGACCCAATAGCACACCCGCATTAACTGATGAGGCGAAGCTCCGTCAAGAACGTGCCAAGGCTGAGTTAGCTCTTGAGCATGAGCGGGCAGATGTCAATTTGAAGCAGTCTCAAACGAAACTGAATGAGGCCCATACAAAAGATTCTGACCTTATGCGTCAAGCCAAGCTTGATGAACTCATTGGCCGTACAGCCTTGCATCGAGCCCAAGGCAATATTGCTGCAGCTAAAGCAGAACTGGCTGCATTTGCTGAACAGCTTCGTTTAGATGAGCGGACATGGAAGATCTTTTCAGGTATCATGTTGACTGGTGATTTAGATAACGACAGTAAACGAGCGGTACTCAAGCCCTTGCTCGAGCGGAGTGGTGAGCTGACGGTTAATCCCCAACCGCCTGGCATGATTGATACATTGTTAGGTCGTGAACATGGTTCTGGTATTACAATCCAGCCGAAACCTGGCGTGACACCATACCAATGGATAAATCCAGGTGGGCAGCGTGGTATGAGTATGAATGAATTACCTGAAGTCCCTATCCAACCACAACCTGAACAACCTGCTGTGGATCGAAAGAAATATCACGAGGAACAATTGAAGAAACGTGGGGCCCAGGTAAAAGATGGTGAAACGTTTACCTATGAAGGTCAAACCTATCGACGAAACAAAGGGAAGGTTGAAAAGGTTCAATAATGGCTGAAGGTGGTTTAACAGCTAAATATGAACGCGAAGCCCAGGATTATCTCAATGAAGTTCATCGGGCCAAAACCTCTGGGCGATGGGATAAAATGATCCGCTCGAAAGACCCTTTAGCTGAACGCTATTCGCAAGCGGCTGACGATGCCCGTCAGCAAAAAGCGATTGCCAAAGCCGATAGGCTCCAGAACGCACAAGATTTGCCTGAGAGCGTCGATCTTGATTTGGGCAATACCTCAGACTTACCCGATAGCGTAGACCTGCCTGAGAGCCAACCTGTGCGTTCTACGGGCATCCTTGGCAAGGTACTCGATACTGCAAAAGATCTGGTGACTCCCCGCACAACACTGGGAGATTTGACTAGTCTAGAATTCCTGAACAATTTCGCCATGATGACAACAGGCGGGGCGGCAGTCGGTGTGTTAACTGGCCCTGGGGGTATGCTTGCTGGTGGGTTAGCTGGAGCCTTGTCAGCCCCACTAGCTTTTGAGGGCTTCAAACGAGAAGTCGAGAAGTTTACCAAGATGGGGTATACTCCTGATGAGGCCCAACGTGCTGCGGCCTTGTCCAGTGCTGTCCTTGGTTTCGCCAGTGGGTTGACTGGGAATGTGCCCCGAATTGGTGTTAGACCATCAGGGATTCCCGATGCACCTCAAGCGATTAATCAAGCTGAACTTGATGCCTTAGTCAAGATTCGTGAGCGTCAAAACATTCTTGGCACATCACTCGAAACACGAGCCTATCCAGTGGACCCACTGTCTGGCGTGCCTGGGTTTACCCAAGAGACTGAGAATCTTCTGGTTGGACCAAGCCTTGAGCCAGGGGTCCATACACAGGGTGGGAAATATAAACACAACCAACAAGCAGGTGGGCTCTATCGTACAGCCACTGGTAAGAAAGTCCAGACCCCTAGCGTCACTCAGCCAGGCATGTATGGCGAGGGTGAGCAAATGGACTTGTTGGGTGGATTCAATGTTCGTGGTGATGAAGACTATCTGAATCGTACATCCGTCTTGCGACCTGGTGAGCAACTCAACACAGACATGGATATCTTACGTGGTCAACGGGTCACTGTGCAAGGGCTTGACCCTTATGACCCTCTGACCCTTGAAGGCAGCTATGCGTTACAACATGGCCCTGAGCAAGCGGCAGATTTGCCCGTGCCCCCACGGTATAATCCTGAATCTGATCGTCCTGTTCCAAACATACCGTTAAAGAAATACTTGATGACTCCTGAAGAGACTGCATCATTAGAGACTGCCAATAAGGAAACGATTGCCCAGCAAAATGCCACAGCGAATCGACAAGCCAGTCCGTTAGAACGTGGGGCCTATCCTATCCAAATGGAAGCATCACGATCCGGTTTAGCTGTCTCGACAAGTAAATTGTCCGACCAATCTTTTGTGATCCCAAAGGAATTCACAGTCGCCAACACAGCGAATGGGGCAGTGTTCCCCAGTTTATACAGTCGTGTGATTCAATCGGATTTAGACGCAATGCGAACGGCTGGCCCTATTGGTGAAGGAGCATCGTCATTACTTGAATTAGCCTACACAAATCGTGCCACAGGGCTGTCTCGTGATATGGCGCAAGCAGAAGCTAAGCTTGACCAGATCTTGGGGAAGCGGCCATTCTGGAGTCGGCTCAAAGTCAGTGCTCAACAATTCATGGCTGGTGAGAATACCTTCATCACTGGCATGACCCGTAAGTGGAATCTGTCTGAAGCTGAACAAGAAAGCTTGTTCAATTACATGTACACAAAGCGAGCGATGGCGCCAATCAATGATCGGGTGCGCCAGGCAGGCGAGACATTATTTGAACATGGCTTATACCCAGCGTCAAGTGATCCTGGTGTACGAACATTGACTGTCAAGAATGTTTTTACTGGTAAGGACATGCCATTGGGTGCTGAGGGTATGTTTATGCCCCAGCAACCGATTAACCCTATTACTGCTGATGCTATCACACAAAAGCAATGGGAGATTCTGTATGAGCGCAAAGGTGGGGAAAGCCTAGGGGTTGATCTTAAGGGGTTCAAAGATCTCATTATCCGTGTATCAAAGAATGACCCTGAAGTCACCTCATTCAAGATGCGTGGACTTGAGAATATGCGGTTGTTAGACTTGGATGCGTTGGGTGGTTCTCCATACCAATGGGCCAAGAAACTTGGTTATGAGACTGACCCATTTCGAGCGACATTCAGGTATAACAGCCTTGCGCGATTGCGTGGGCAATTTGCTCAAATTGAAGAGCCCTTGAATAATCTTGTCAAATCAATCCCGAGCGACCAAGGCGAGGCTCGTGATTGGTTTCACAAATCTATCAATAGGGCATTATTGAAGGATGGATCATATGACCTGTTAGAAAACCAAACCCGCTTTACTCGTGCCATGAGCCGGCTTAGTGATATCACTATGCTGCAAATGGGTGCGCTTGGGAACTTCTCTCAAGTTATCTATCCTGTTGCTCGTGGTGGATTCAGCGCAACAGCAAAAGGGATTGGGTCAATGTTTAAAGCGGCTGATCGCCAAATGATTGAGCAGTCTGGGGCATTGTTTCCAGCCATGTTACACGAGTTGACTGTGCCCTCTGGTGTATTAGCTCGGTGGGACAGTGCAGTATTTCGTGCATACGGGCTTAGTAAAGTGGACCGATTCACTCGTTACTTTGCAGGGCATATTGCTCATAAGTATATTGAAGGGGTCGAGCAAGCCTTGCTCAAGAATCCAACAAGTCTCAAGCATCAACGCATGATTGAGGAACTTGGGGGAGACGCAAAAGCCCTACTACAGACTGGCTCGCTTGATGAGACAACTCGATTCAAAATGATCCAACGATTTGCTAACCATACAACTGGAGTTACTGATGTTCGCGGAATTCCACTCTACGCCACGAATGAAAACCCCTGGTTTAGGCTTGCAAATAAATATAAGACGTTTGCTCAAGCCAATACCGCTGAAGTCGATAGACTTGTAAGGAATGCCCCAACTGGATTGGAAGCAGTCAAACGAGCGGCTACCTTATTGGCTGGGGCTGAAGTAGTTGGGGCCGGTATTAATACCATTCGTCAAGGTATCCAGGATGCAATCCTTGGACCTGAAAAGAATCCCTCTAAAACACAAGCACAATGGTTGATTGAGAATGCTGTCCTCGGTATGGGCACATTGCCTGGGTTCTTGGCTGTGCAGTTCATGAATACCCCTGAACGCGCATTGACAGGAGCCGTGCTGGGGCCAGCGGGAGGACTTGTTGGGGGGCTGCTTCAGGATCTTCAAGCCACCATTGACCATGGAGTTGGCTGGAGAACGGTTGACACCGCGTCTAAGCGAGCCCCCATTGTAGGGCCAGTCCTTGGACCAGCCGTACAACGAGAGGTTCGCCGTGAGTCTAAACAAGACGCAGCACGAAGCCATGCCATTCGCGAAGCAGGAGGAATACCCTAACGATGCAATTGCAATTCAAAGAAGGCGTCAAGCTGACAATAACCAAGGCAGTGAATGAATTGCTCCAAGCTGGTGTCGCAGCGTTTACTGCCGTCAATAAACCCTGTGTGGTGACGAGCGGATGCGATGGTCAGCATCAAGTAAACAGTAAACATTATACGAACGAGGCGCTGGACTTTCGCATATTCCACCTCCAAGGAGATGAACTGCACACCGTTGTTCAAGCTTTGAAGCGCACCCTTGGTCAAGATTTCGATGTGGTGATCGAGCCCAGTCATCTTCATGTAGAATATGACAAGAAGGGAGCATAATGCCTTTCAAAGATCCTAATATGGCAAAGGCATATAAGCTTGCCCATTCCCGTCTCCCTAAAGAACGAGTCAAACAGAAAGCTCGTCGTGATACGCCAGGGTATAAAGAATATATTGACCCTATTAAACGTAGCAGCATGTTGCGACGGCGGTACGGCATTACCCAAGATGATTATCAACGTATGCTTGATCGACAAAATGGGGGATGTGCTGTTTGCCACACAACCGTTCCAGGAAACCGCTGTCAGTATTTCGATGTTGACCACGATCATACAACCGGACTTGTTCGTGGTTTATTATGTCGGCATTGTAATGTCACACTAGGATGCTATGAGAACAATCAAGATCTCTTTGTTCTCTTCCAAGCATATTTGTCTGAATATGATCCTAAAGGAATGAAAGGTTAATCATGGCTGAAACGGTTTCTGGTATTGAGTCCACCCAGTCTCCACGTCCAGCCCTCCTGTCCAATCTGCCACTCTGGGTTCAGGCTGTAAGCCTGGTTGGATTCCCAGTATTAGTGGCTGGATTCTATATGGCCAAGGATGTGGGCTTTCTGCCATCAGTGGCAGAGGTGAATGCCAAATCCATCCAGAGTATATTAGACCAGCATAAGGGGCAGACAGACCTGCTATCGGAATCTGTCCGACTCCAGCGAGTGGCATGTTTCCGTAATGCCCAAACGCCATCGCAGCACAGAGAATGCATTGAATAAGTAAATCAGTCATGGCTGACCTCAGGGGGCAGTTCCAGGGTTTGTAACTGGACTGCCTCTTGTGGGAATGGCATCAATAAGCAGGCGCTGGTATCATAGCCACGCCTATCGAGCCATTCCCGTACTGACGCACATTCACTCCAGTCCGCATAAGGTCCAATCATCATAGGATAATCTTGGTGCGGGACCATCAGACTGAAGTAGAATGCGACAAGAAGCACCAACATAGCCTAGCCTTTCTGCAACCGATCTGCCACCAGTTTCGCATAGCCGGCAATGTCAATCCAGCTATCGGCGTAGTCGGGGTCGCCATTCAAAATCCGACCAACTTTGTGCATAATCATGTCCAAGGCTTCAAGTTGGTCATTCTCCATGCCTGGATCAAACGTATGCACAATATTCTTGAGGTGCATAGTAATCTCAGCATGTCGCTTAAACTCGCCATATCGGCTTCCACGTTCCGCTAACACATCAGCAATATTAGTTTCCACTCTTGGCTCCTTCCACAGATGTTGCAGCTTGGTACCGGCCACTGTATGGCTTGGCACAGACTTCAGTAAGTCGATGATAAATGATCTGACCGATCCTGAGCCCAGGGTAGAGAGGTAATACATCGTAGCCAATGTTCTTAATCTCCAATGTGCCAATGCCATCCCAACCTGGATCAAACCAGAACGCGAGGGCATGATCATATCCAGCCCGAGCGCGGCTTGACTTCAATCGTAGGTCCATTGCACAATCCAATGGAACCTTCAAGCGCTCCAATGTCGAAACCAACATGAAGGCCCCAGGTTCTAGGTAAATAGGGTTCTCAGCAGTACGGCCAGTTATATCACACTCGACACCGCGATAGATATTAGATACACCAATACAGATATCAATACTGGCGGGATTAACCATTTCTGGGTTAAATGGATCCAGTAATTCTCCACGAAGCCCCCTTTCCATGAGTTCTTGATAGGGTAGGATCATACTGTTGGTTCTCCAATCAATGCGTCAATCTGTTCAATAACGTGTTTAATCTTTTTGCCTGTCTTAGATTCCTTCTTTACTTTAGGAACTTTGACGGGCTTTTCTTTTTTCGGCATGGCTTTCTTTTCTATGCTGGCAATCTTGCGAGCTTGCTTCAGGGCAAGATCAAATAGCCCTGCCACTTCAGGGACACAGTACCAGCAATTAGGACCAGCCACAAAATGGTACTTGCCCAACTCATCATTGGTGTCCACGATATGACCTTGAGCTTTTAGCTCATCAATGATGGGCTTCAAGTCTGGATGGTCACAGAGACTGGAGTCTGTAATTAGAATGCGTGTGGGTGCTGAAGTCTTACCCATTACTTCTCCTTTCGTTTACATTGGATAAACAATGCCATGGTGTCCGTGTCACTGACTTCAAATAAGTATAAACAATCATTATACTTCTTGCCTGCCCGTTGCAAACAAGTTGCAGCCAATCGAAACCCGGCAAGCTCAAGCTTGTCCCAACCCAGCATAATCTGATCTCGTGTCCCAACAGCATAGAGATCATACTTACCATGGCTTCCAGCTGTGCGTGCTGCTGAACAACCCACATCCTTGAAGTAATTGACAACCTCTCGTTCTAACACAACCCCTTTGGTATAGTTCTTATTGGGCATTAAAGACCTACCTGTTTCTTGCCGGCTGGCATAGGGAGACGCTGAGTTCCCCGAAACCAGGCCCGACAGTGCTGACATTGATAGCGCTGATACTTACCCCCTTGGGTGATGGCAAATCCACGTCGCTGCTTATGATTATGGCCACATGAGGGGCAGACTTCAGTATTCGAGAACACGCTATAGTTTGGGTGGCCTTTAATCCATGGCCTGATTTTGTAGTAGAGATCTTCCAACAGTTTGACATCATGTCGGTTATACTTCTCCATTTCCTGCCAGGCTTCTGCCTCATTGTTCATACAGCGTATCCACAATGTATGCCCTTCGTGTTCATACTTCTTGCCAAGCCCCAGGCGTTCTGCCACATACCCTAGCTTGTTACTCGCAAACTTGAAACGCTTCCGTACAGTCTTCAGCAAGTCTACCTGCAAATAAGGGCTCGGCGGAGCCATGCCGAAGAGGATGAATTCTTTATTGAGGGTTGGGATGTCGAAGTGCGTTCCATGATAATGTACCACCACATCAGCTTGTTCAAGTAAAGTATGGATCCGTTTAATCATTCGGCGCGGGGTCGATTGATGAATCGAATCATACATGATCTCGTCACTATCTGCCCACTTTGCAGCCCAGCAGAGGGTATAGCTGGATTCTAGTAACTGGTTAATACTGACATTCTGGTTCCACAATCCCCACACATGGGCTGTATTGGGACTTGTTTCAATGTCCAGAAATAGTATATTCAATGGGTGACCTCCTTAATTGAAGGTTTATAAAGAAGCTTTTTAATTCGTATGAGTAATTCATTGACATCATTATAGACTTCATCGTGATAGACCGTCCGTGTACGTTGCTCAGTACTAATAGGGTTTCCTTTTCTATCTCGGCAAATATACTGATAGGGCTCCTCAGTTCCCCATCGAAGCTGGCATCCGTTATCAACAATTTGAATCGTAATCTCTGGACTAATGCCCATGTATTATTCCTCCTTGGGTTTCAGGTGGATAGACCAAATCAAACTTGATGGGGAAGGGGATACTCCTTCCATTAATGGTGTGAGGACGAGCCGCAATGGCTCGCACCTCATCAAGAAATGCGTCTGACACCAATCCAGCTGGACAGTGCCAGTATTGACTGTCGTGCATGGACCAGGCAAACTGGAATCCTAGGTGCTGAAACTGTTCATGCAATTGGATGACTGTCGTATTAGCAATGTCACTGACGGCTCCTTGCATCGGTTGATCTAGTCCTTCACGGATCATTTTGTCTCCACCTTTAAGAAACCGTCGTGGTCTGCCCATAAACGTACGAACCATTCTTGTACGTTTAAGACTTTCTTCAAGCTGTATACGCCACACATAATACTCAGGATCAGCGGACAATAAACTATCCAATGCCCGCTTGAGGACACGAGGATCAAGCCCAAAGAGAGCAGCTGCATGAGCAGCATTAGCACCTGTGCCTCCATAATACATCTCGTATCGCCCAGTTTTTGCAAAGACTCGTCGAGGGTCGTCACTACCTTTCCATCCATATTTTATCCTCCATGCTTCATTTTCTGGGGCTTTATGAGGGTCCACTAAGTTTGGCGGGAACTCGTAGTTAAATAGCTTACAGACCGTCCAGGTATGCAGATCAATGCCCTCATCGAAAGACCGCTTAAGAATTCGAGAACTGCAGAGGCCCTCCAATACCCGTGGTTCAATAGAAGACCAATCCCAGTGGACCCACACCTCGCCAACGTCAGGGCATACCAAGTCCCGTAAGTCGGAAGGGAGTTGAGCAATGGGAGGATCCACCGTAGACCAGCGACCCGTCTTTTGTGTGTGGATAAGCATATCGGGGTGAATACGGTCCAGTAATAGGCCCGCATCTCGGCCATCCCGTATGGCATCAATTGCTTCATCCCTGGCTTTGTCACTTGTGGCTTTTGCAACACTTGCATACAATGGGTAAATGTACTTGATAAGTCTGGTCTGTGCGCCAGCGTATAGTACTCGTGCTTCAAGGATTGGGTCGGCACCTTGGGCAATACGGATAAGGGCAGATTCATAGGTTAAATCCTCTTCAGGGTCATAAGCTGGACCAACAGCCATACGTAAAGTAGCTATGGCTGCATCGTCAGTAGTGACAGCCTTGGTCTTCTTTGCTATCTGTACAGGCAATCCTCGAAGTTGATAGAGATACCAGGCTAATTGTCGGGAGCTATTGAGATTAATGGGCCACCCTGTCGAAGCCATGGCCAGGTATTCAGCCTGCTTGACTTTGGCTTCATACTCTAACCGTGCGATATGCACACGAGCCTGATTGACTCGCAAGCCCCGACTGACTGTGGCATCAAGAATTGGACAGAGTTTTAAGTGTTGTGTACGATAGACATTCTCAGCTAATGGGTCATGTTTAAATGAGCTATTGACAATGGTATCCCAAATCGCATCGGTCTCCAGTACATCTCCAAAATTGTACAAAAATTCATCTTGTACTTTGAGATGTTTCAGTTTCTCATAGCGTCCCCATACTGACGCGATGAATTCTAGACCGTGTGGGAGTTCACACCAGAGGACAGCATGGGCCAACATGGTGTCTTCATATTGCTTATACTCAGACCATTGTACACCCAGATTATGCGCCAACATCGGGATGTCAGCACGACAGTTATGGAAAATAATAGGGACTTTCTTTACAAGTGTGGCATAGCGTCTGGTGAGTTCTCGTTTAATTCCAGGATCAGCTTTCCTCCAATCAACTTGTAACCCTGATAGCGTGCCATCAGGGAATCGTGCAAGCAATCCAAGGATGGTAAGGTATTTGCTGTCGGGGATAAACTCAGTATCACATGTGACCCATTGGGCTGATTCGGCTTGGTTGAACCAGCCAATGGTTTCGGCCATAGTTTCTGGTGTAGCCAGGATGCAAGGGGGTATCGTCTTGGGGTACGTGCCATCGAGTATTGACCTTACTTTAATGAAGTCCCATTCAGTGAGTCGTTCGACGCCTGGATTAAAGTGGAACTCTGCGGGGTGATGGGTAATGAATACAGGTGTGTTGCGATATAGCCATTGAGTGTATTCAAGTGGGAGGAGATAGCCTCGCCAATCTTCAAAGCTTGCTGGTTTTCCATTTGGGTCTCGCAAGTTTCCTTGAGTGATGTATCGGAAGACACTTTCTCCGAGTCCAATGACGAGTTTGGCATTGACTGGTGTGCTATAGGCTTCTTGGCATCGAGCCATTGTTGGTAAAGAGATTCGTTCAATGAGCGTGTCTTTAATTTGGGCGCCACGGCACTGTAGGATATTCCTGTAGCAGACGCCATCTCCTTGTACGCCTGTATATGGGACAAGGTGGTCTCGCAAGTATTGACTGTAATGGTTATATGCATGTCCTTGGCATTCAATGTCGGCTTTAAAGGGATGAGCTGAGAGTATGATGAGTTCATAGGCTTTTTCTTTTTCATCGTTAATAGGCTGTTGAAGAAACCCGTGTCCATTTCCATAGTAGTCACATCCTAGGCATGAAGGTGGTTTATCCAAATGGCCACCAGACTAACTTTCCGTCAACCATTACCCAAGGGCCATCTTGAGCTTGGTTAACTGGCTGTTGACCAGCGCCTTGTAGTCGATCAGATCCTGGAGCAACTGCTGGTTGCGTTGCTTCAAGGATTGAATCTGTTGGTCCTGTCTCAGTATGCGTTCCCATGCGTCGGTTAACTCCTGTGTGGTGTCTTGCATAGTACTCCAGGTGTAATGGGGGTAGCCAAAGCCACCCCCATTTGGTTCACTAGATTTTCTGAACGCTCAACACACTATTGCTCGGTGTATAACCTTTCTTCCGGCAATCAGCTTCTTCAGCATCAGATTTGGGATTGACATAGATGCCCTTGCCAGTCACCGGATCATTCTGCAGAGCCTTATACTGCAAGGTGACAAAACCCTTGACAGGAGTCTGCAAGAACGTCTGCACCACTTCGCCAGCTGACGGCTGTGTGCCATCAGTGCCCAAGCCAAGGGCCTTGCTCAACTGGGCATACAACTTGGACTTGCCATCCAAATACCCATTGACTGTGCGGCCCTCATCAGGACTCACACGCAAGAACGCTTTGGCCTTACGGTTGCCTTCTTCGTCACAGATATCCACACTAAAGTTGATATTAGTGCGAGGGGTTCCATCAGGAGCTACCTGCTTCGGATCTTCTGTCGCATCAAACTTAGTTGCCCGCAACACATAGACACCCTTCGGGACAGTCTTGAACTGATTCCCTTCAGAGATCATGGTATCAGACGCTTTCTTCTCAAACAATGCTTCCATTGAAACTGGCTTCTTGTCGTCCATTCGTCACACTCCTTGTTAATAAGTAATTAAATGATACCCAGGATCCATGCTTCTGCTACAATGCGCTTGATAATCTTTTCATCAAGCACCAGTCCAATCTCACGGTCATCAGCTGTCTTGCCAGTCACAGCCAACGGGTAGTGCTCATCATTGGCATTCACTTCTACTTGCAACTCCCCTACTTCACTGTATTCATCGTCATGACTGAGTTCATAGAAGACTGCCTCAACAATCTCATTCTCTTCATCCTGCTTGCTCATGTCGTGGGTCCCTCCATTGCTTTCATGATTGTATTCTTAATTGTCAACCATCCCCCAGGACCATCAGGCAAAACCAGGTCTTCACAGATGGCTGTCTGTGCTTGTTGCCGAACCAAGGTCACTCCGTCTGGTGCAAATTGAATCGCACGCTTCACCTTTCCCTTTCCTGTAGGGGTAATCTTAATATACCCTACATATTCAAAGTACCCTGCCACACCCAAGGCCCGTTGTCCAGATAAGTCTGGCGAGATAATACGAGGGTTGCCAGTAATCTGGTCAGCATTAATGGCTGACGGACATGTACAGAACACCAGCTTGGCTGCCTTGTTCAACGACAACACCGCATTCTCAAACTCCCGCCCAATATCCACCCATTCATTCTTGTCCTTAGTACTGACAGGTGAACGGTCTGCTGTACCCATCACCCCAATCTTGACAATGCGTTCGAGAATCTGTAAACTATCAAGCGCAAGTGCATGGAGACGGTTCTTATGGAACTCGCTAATGAGTTCTTTAAAGTCCTTAAGGGTTTCAACTTTATACCCAACCTTTCCAAGACCCATACCCTTGATGGTCATGATGCCTTCGCCATCAGTATTGATGTAGGCCACAGGACCATACTGAGATTCATGCTTCAGGAAATCCCCAGCCAGGTGGGTCTTGCCACCAGCCCGAATGCTGTGTACCAAAATTCTAGTATCGTCCAACGTTAAATGATCGAGATCCAATTTCTGATAGGCCACGCTTAGTCCTCCATTTTCGGTACTTGGCAGTATTTGAACTGCATTAATGCTGGATCCAGATCCATCTCAAGACATGCTGCCTTGAATGGGCACTCACCAAAGGCGTCTCGATGACTCGCGGCAAGCGTTGGTTGACGGTCTCCTTTCTGTAATGCAGCAATGTCAGCCCATTTCTGTTGGGCAGATTGCAACCAACGGGTTTGGAGTTTATCCTTGATAAAGAATGGGTATGTTAATACCTTAAAGGGATCTGCGATGACAAGTATCAAATAAATACGCTGAACAGGTTTAAATCCATCTGGTACCCCCAACTCAGGATGTGTACTGTTCTCTGGATGTTTAGCTACCCAATCATTATAAGCCCATGGGTAATGCTGGAACTGCCAGCTATCTCGATAGTCATTGATAGTCTTCGACAGATAGTCCAGCTTCAACTGTCGCTTGTACTTCAAGTCAGCAATCGCCCAGTATCCTTCAGGATCAATGCCCAGATAGTCTAACCTTGCATTGCCATAGTCTACAAGTGGAAATTCCACTCCCTTGCATTGCCATTGTTTGAAGGGTGTTTGGTCAGCGTATTTACTAAATGCTGTACCCAGTTGGGTACGGGTCTTGGTAAGCTCTGGGAAGGTGACTCCATACTTGACATAGTGGTCGATGGAGCGGTCCCAGTATTGCAATCCGGCAACTGTGGCAAGGTCAACTGATTCTCCTTTGTGGATGAGTTCTGTTCCTTTGGCAAAGGCTGCTCCAACTAACCGACCAATCAAACTATTGTCTGCCTCTCGTGGAGTCCAACCATCCTTATAGGCAATGACTCCTCGCATAGAACAGAAGTCATAGGCTTCTGTACGTGATGGGCTAAAGATCATGCAAGGTCCTCCCAACCTTCAACAGGTTCTTCAATCAACTGATACGAGTAATTCCTTTTATCAAACCCTTCTCCATATTCCATGAAACGTAAAGCTTTTGCTTTTGTTGCAAATACCCCTTTAATTTGCCACCACTCATAGTCAGTTTCAACCACAATATAAACTGTCATGACATACTATCCTTTCCTGCTTCATAGCCTTCTTTATACCCTTCTTCTCGGCCAGCAGCTTCAGCTTTTCCCATACATTTCTCACATGGTTCAACCTGGAAACAAGGTTGTCGTCGGACTTGTGTTGCAGTTGCATTACTGCATATACCTGCCCCACATCCCGCGCAATAAATCTCGATGTTTACTTCTATGTCTGGCATAATTTTACACCCCCATTCGCAGGCTTTTTGGCCTGCAATCCTGCCGAAAGGCGGAAAAAATAAGTTTTATTTTTGCCCGCTCGCCAGGATTTCCCTGCGAATTGTGCCCAAAACCCGGAGGTGTTATGCTGCGAGTGCTCCCCATGGCTGAGTATGCCCATTTGCAAATCGACGACTGTGAATGGGTCATACCAGGATACTTGCCAAAGCCTGGTATGTTGATGATCCTGGGCGAACCCAGGGCCGGCAAAAGCTTTCTTGGATTGCAATTGGCCTACAGTATTGCTCAAGGTAAATCCCTTATCCCTGGCACCATTACGCACAAGAAACGGGTATTGTATTTCTACTTCGACAAGACTGGGCCATTTGCATTTCAAGATCGCCTCCAACAGTTTGAGAAACATGGAATGGATTTGTCAGGGCCAATTTTTATTGTCCACCCCAATGATACCATTACCTCAGTCAACTTACTCGAACCCTCACATATGGCATTCTTTGAACAAGCAATCAAACAAACCCAACCTGATGTGGTCGTCTTTGATGTGTTGAGAGAATTCCATAATGCTGACGAGAATGAATCTACTGCGATGAAACGTGTTGGGGATGCCCTCACACAACTCTGCCATGGTCTTTCTGCCATTGTCATTCATCATACCAAGAAGCTGGACCCCGACAAAGGGCTACCCCGTAATGTGGATGCCTGTCGCGGGTCCAACTACATTGCTGGTAAAGCCGATGCTACCTGGCTGATTCATCAGGGCTATCTGTACACGGAGTCAAACTTTGTACCAGCTCTGAAGCACAAGCTTGGTGGACGGTTGCCTGATGGTCGATGGATAATTGTGTAGGGTCGACATGAGTCACCAAGGTACACAAGACACAGTCATCCACCTTGTCGCTATCCCAGAAAACATCATGAATGGTACAGCGTATAAGACTCATTAGAACTCCATAAGACCTTTGACAAACAATGACACCTGTGTGGATGCCACTGTAATCTTTGTGCCATCCTTAAAGTAGATAGTGGCTCGCGGAATAGCGATGCACCCTTCAGGGCAAGGCTTTCCCTTCAACAACTCAACTTGCCGAACCTCATACTGATTGATGATATGATTACCGACACGAAAGAATGCTTGTTTCATGGTTGTTTCTCCTTATAGGTTTTGCGTCGCAATTGTTCACAGGTCTTACATGTTCGAGCCTTGCCAACATAGATGATATTATCTACTGTAAACTCATGCCCACGACGACAATGCGTCTTTGGTTGCCGGCCTTTTACTAAGGCTGGTGTACAGTCAGGTGCGTGGCCCTGAGCATATTTCTGTTCTTGTTCATAGTTTGATGTACGGTCACGCCAAATCTTAAACACCGCACGCTTGGTTAATACCCGTAGATACCCATGGGGATTTGTTGGAATAACTGATACCTTCAATCGCAAGTATGTTTCAATAGCATTATGATATCCATCTTCTCCATCATCTGGGCTCAAGTATAACGCATATTCTCGAATGTCTTGATCGAGTTCTGGGGTCAGCCATGTTAACATATGATATTCCTGTGTGGGGGTAGGCTTAACACCTACCCCTTTTTTTTTATTTACCAGGACTTGACAGACGGATTGCAGCTCCCCACACACTGGGGCTCTGTGTCAAAAGTGATCGTATGATGCACCTTCTTGTAATTGCCCACAGGGGGCTCTTCTACTTGTGTGTGCTTGAGATTCAAGCTGCATCCAGACAACAACACCAATCCAACCAATACCATTCCTACTTTCATGCGAACCTCCATAATGTGCCTTCTACCGGAAGGCTATCGGGCTAGCGAGGCTAGCGTCCATAATCAGCACCGTTCGGTGTATAAGATCGTTGCATTCTGTCAATAGCCTCTATTGCGTCATCAAAGCGATGCTGCAATAAGTCACGCTCCGCCGACATGCTGGCGAGAGATTGCCGTAGTAAAATATTTTCATCAGCCAATCGCTGTCCACTTCTCAATCTATCGAGACAAACACCCTCAAGCCGCTCGATCTCCTGCGCCTGCTGGGTGGCCTGAAGCTGTTCTATCTTCAGCTTGGCGTCTCTATACTCCCCGGTGTATCGTAGCTTCTCTTTTAATTCAGCGAAGTGTGCCCTCTCCAATGCTTTCACCCGCGCTTGGGCCGTGGCGAGTTGGTCAAGCAATCGTTGATAATTGTCGATGCCTTGGTGTGCGGCCATCAGGATCATTTCAGCTTTATAAGCATCTCGGTCGCGTATTGCCTCGTCCCGCTCCGTCGTCATGGCCGCGAGTTGCTGAGAGGCAGATCGGCACTCTCCACAGACGCCAATCGCATGTGCCTCAAGGTGCCTAATCGCAAATGGTTTAACCTGCCCACAGACCAAGCACGATGGGGCCAGCATCGGGCAGTTTAGCCGCAACTTGAGTTCGCCGAGTTCCGCCTCTTTCAATTTCAACCGCTCGACCTCCTGCGCCTGCTGGGTGAGGGCTTGGCGCTGTTGATTGCATAATTCTAGCAACTGCT
>FRDC01003650.1_pt1 | contig 42370 bp, 61 predicted proteins | sample 1106171 | NCBI WGS metagenome assembly FRDC01 (sample SAMEA3930566, study PRJEB13176) | freshwater metagenome | biome: Drinking water system; feature: drinking water; material: water | place: Singapore | collected 2014-12-20 | reverse complement strand
CGCGGGCGCGCGTTCCCCCTCTTTTCTCTGTCTGTCTGTCTGTAAGAAGGACCCACTCCGGTGGGTTTCGGAATCGGACTCCGGATACCGCTCGGGTGGTACTTCGGATACCACTTGATTGGTATCCACGATCCCATCGGATTGGGACTTTCCGTCCCATTCGACGAGCCAACCGATTTCGATGAAGCGTTGCCACGCCTCTCGAACGATATCGATCGGCATGCGCGAGATGACGGCGATCGTCTCGGGCGTGTGCCCGGCGCCGGTCTTTCGAACGAGCGCACCTCGAGGCGACGACCTAGCCGCGATCGCGAGAACGGTCGCCCACACGCCGAAGTGCGCGGCTCCTGACGGGTGCATCATCAGCTCGCAATAGCCGTCGCTGTCGAGCGATGTCGGCATCGCGAACCACCGCATGTCATCGACCTTACGAGACTGCGCGCACTCGAACGTCTTACGCCAACTACGAACCGCGTAGAGAGGCACGTCAAACACCTCCCCCGGCAGACGCTTTGATGTGATCGCCGCGCTGCACCATGTCCGCGAGCCGCGAGACCCAGGACCGCATGAACGGCAGGCCTTCGCGGATCGACTTCTGCGACGATTCGATGGTCTTGATCGCGTTGCGCATGAACGCGACCGCGAGACGTCGCTCCGATCCCATCGAGATCTGAATCAACTGCACGATGTTCTCGACCGCGACGTCGCCGCCGGGCTCGATCGCCTTCCGGATCAACGCGCGCGCGTCGTCGTCGTTCGTCGGTGTGTCGCTCATCGGACGCCCCCGTACATCATGCCGTGAAGAATGAACGCGAGGACGAGCGCGAACACGAGCGAAAACCACGCGATCGCGGAACTCGATCGGCGCGTCGGGCGCGACCTCCCCGTGATCACGGGCGGATCGCCGTTGTAGAGGTCCATCCCGAACGGGTCGGACCGGTCGTCGTCTCTTCGCATCGCTCTACTCCCCCAAACGGCGCGAGCGGATCCTCGTCCGCCCGCGCCCCGCTCAAACAACCACGCAGGAATTCGGTGCCGCGTCAAATTCGATGTCTGCCGGCGTCGCGTCCGCGAGGACCCACGACCACCGGCGATTTCCGTTCTCGATCACCTCGGGCGCGAACTCGATCGTGTCGGTCGCGCGGATCTCGCCGATCGCATCGTCGTCGTAGAGAGCCTCGCGGTCGCGCAAGATCGCGACCACCTGGACGCGCAGGCCCTTCGCCCATTTGTGCGCCGAGCCCGTGTACGTTCCTTCGCGTCCGATCGTCTTCGTTCTGTTTCGCATCGTCGTGGTCTCCTTTGGTTGACCACATTCAGCCATCGTTTCGCGCGACGATGAAGGCAATTGCGGCGCGAATTCGACCCTTACCTTTGACCGGTTTCATCGCTCGATCGGCACCTCCGGGAACTCCCGCACGCGGAGATCTTCGGGCCATTCCGCCATGTCGCCGCCTTTGCGGTCACGCAGCTTGACGCCGTGCCATTGCTGACGAACGAGCGCCTTGGCGACTTCGCGCTTGGCCCCTTCGACATAGCGATCGACCGAATTCTCTCCGCCGCCGCCACGCTCGTCCCACGTGTGCCACGTCGCCGTTCCTTCGGAATTCGGCCAGATGTTCGCTACGAGGCGATTGCCGATGCGGCACTCCAACGTTCCCGCTGGATCGTCCGAGCGTTTCGACGGTGACCATGTTGTGGCGTCGATATTCAGCGGCCGCGCCCCGAGCTGCTTCACGAACACCGGCACGCTCGCGGCCTTGCACTGCCCGACGATCGATCGAATCCACGCGACATCACATGGCCGCGCGCCGGGGCCGCTTTCGCCGCCGACGATCACCCAATCTATGCCGCGCGCGTATTGCTGGCTCGTGTGCCCCGATCGACCGCCGAATCCCGAATACGAGCGTACGCCGGTGAGAGCGTCCAGCGACGAGATGTCGTCAACGCGAAGCACGTCGAGTTGAATCCCGCCGAGCAACGGCTCACACGAGAGAAATCGAACCGCCGCGGGCGTGTTGAGAAGCCACGGAATCCGCTCGTCGGCCGCCTCTTGGTTCTCGACGCTCACGCCGATCCAGACGTTCGGGAGAGGCCACGGTTGCTGATGGTTGAGACGCGCGTTGCCGCGTACACCGGCGTGGATTGCGCAATTCACCGCCGTGTAGTGCTCGGTGACATTCGCATTCCTCGCAGTCCCGGCAAGCCACTCGAACCACGCCCGCATTCGTGCGGCGCGCTTCGTGAGCACTTGAAACGTGTGATGCGGTGCGCCGGCCATAACGCCGAAGACGGCCGCGATCGCCTCGTCCGAAAGCGATTCGTGAAAGAGATCGCTCATCGAGTTCACGAAGACGCGCGCGGGCTTCCGCCACGAAAGCGGCTCGGCCAGCTTCTCGGGCACGAGCTCGACGCGGCCGGTCCACTTGCCATCTTTGACGAACCCGACAAACGGAAGCGCCGGGTTCTGCGGCGCTGAAAACCGCGCGGCCATGCGTTCCGCGTAGCAGTTGCGGCATCCCTCCGAGACGCGCGAGCAGCCGCGAATGCAATTCCACGTTCGATCGGTCCACTCGATTTTCGTGTTCTCGCTCACGTCCCGTTCTCCGCCGTCTCACCATCCGGATCGTCAATTTCCGCAACGTCCGCGACTTCGAGCCCATCCGCCTCGAGCGCCGAGCGCAGGTCGTAAACCGTCGTCTCGTGCGCGCCGTCTTCGTCGTCGATCGCTAAACGAAACCACCGTCGCTCGCTCACGACTTCTTGACCTCCTCAAAGGGAGATTCGGTGCTGACCGCGGCCGGAGGCATCGTCACCCCCATGATCAGAAGCCAGATCGGCCCACCGGCCGCGATTCGCGCGCGATCCTCGTCGCTCAGTTCCCAACGCGAGATGACCCACCGTCCGTCGCGGTGAGCGTAGAGCGGGACGCACTGGTCCTCGTTCATGCCCTTCGGAGGTTGGAGGACACTGTTCGCTTCGGGGAACTTGGTTGGTCTCATGCGGTCGCCCTCCCCGCCCCTTCGACTTCCATCGTGCAGAGCAATCCCGCCTCGTTTCGGATCCGCCGATCGGCGATCTCGGCATAATTTTGGTTGAGTTCAATGCCCACACAGGACCTTCCATGCTGTACGGCAACGAGGCCAGTAGTTCCTGCGCCGAAGAACGGATCGAGCACGACGCCGCCGATCGGGCAACCGGCGAGAATGCACGGCTCGACCAACGCCGGCGGAAACGTCGCGAAGTGCGCCTCGTTGAATGGTTTCGAGGGGATCGTCCAGACGTCGCGCGCGTTGCGATAATCGGTCGGGTATGAAATCGTTCCGGAACCCTGACCGCCCCCCCTGTCGTCGATCCCGGGCCGCGGCGTTCGGTTCTTTGTCGCGCGATCGTCTTGGTTGCCGACTGTATACGTGCCCTGCCTGAGCGTCGCCGTAGTCATTCGTCGGCGGTTGACCGCGCGTTCCCAATCGTCGGGCTTGTTCGATTGCGGCGCGACGCACGGCTCCTTGATCGCGTCGGCGTCGTATGAATATCGCTCGCTCTTCGAGAAGAGGAGCACAGGCTCCCACGACGACGTCGGACGGTCCTTGACGCTCTCCGGCATCGGCGACGGCTTGTGCCAAACGATCGCCTTACGCCAATACCAGCCGTCGCGGCGAAGTCGCAACGCGAGCTCCCACGGTTGGCCGATGAGATCCTTCGGCTTGCAGTTCGTCGGGATGCGGGCCTTCGTTCTCGCCCGCCTCGAGGCGGCAAGATTCGCGCGGCTGCCTTCGAGAGTGCACGCGCCGCCAACGGATCCGCCATACGCATCGCTCGCGTACGAATCGCCCATGTTGACCCACGCAGTGCCGTCCGCGCGGAGTACTAGCCGGACCTCGGCGAACACGGCGGCGAGTCGATCGAGGAACGCCTCGAACGTTTCCTCGAGACCGATCTGGCCTTCGACGTTGTAGTCGCGGAGTCCCCAATATGGGGGTGACGTGACGACGCAGTTCACCGACTCGTCGGGCAGCTGGCGCAATCGATCGAGGGAGTTGCCGACTATGATTTTGACGGTCGGCAAGCTCACCGCGGGTCTCCGAGCAAGGCGCGACCGAGGCGCGTCAACCGAAACGCTCGCGACTCCGTAGGCTCGAGGAACCCACGAGATCGCAGCTCGCACATGACGCGAATCATCTCGTTGATACTGACTCGTTGCACCACGAGACGCGCGATCGGTGACGGACTCTGCGTGTGGAATTCGAGGACCGCTTGAACGGTGCTCATCACGAGGACTGGTTGCGTCATGCGCGCTCCCTCGCAATCGGCTTCAGCGGCCACGTCAGCGTCGCCGCGCGGCGGTCTTTCGGGGCCATGCCGCACGCGACAGCCGCGCCGTCTTGGAGGTTCCCGCCGAACGCCGCCAGATACGGATCGACCATGCCGAATTCACGTTGATGACGCTTCGTGAACTCGATGCCGCGCTCGGGCCACGAATCAACGTAGGCACAGAGTTCAGGGAACACTGCGCGAACGCGGTCCTTATGAGCCTCCCAGCATTTCTTGTGAAGCGGGCACTGCGAGCAGTAGTCGCGCTTCGCTTGGAGTTGCTCCGGCTTCGTGCCGTTCGCGAGGTCTTCGCTGAATGCCGACGACACGACGTAGCCATCGGCGAACCCGCAGTAGCCAAAGCAACCAAGTTTCTCGTAGAGCCGTCCGGTCTCGGTCAAAGCGATCCGCCTCCCAGGAACCGCAACCCGTCAAAGATCAGCCCCCGCGAGCACGCGCATGCGCAACCACGCGCGCGCCCGCGAGAGCCGTTCATGCGATCAATCGTCTTCCGGAAGTTCGCCCTCGAAGATTTGCACGCCGGCGAGAGACTGCCGGAGCAGCTTTCCGAGTTCGCCCGTGAAGGCCTCGCAAGCGTTGTTGAGTTGATCGGCGAGCGGCCGAATCATGACCTTCTCGGCTTCGAAGTCGATCGCCAGACCGAACGTGACGGGAACCTCGATCGAGCGGAGTCCTTGATTGCGCGCAGGGCGCACTCGAAGGGTGAATTGCTCGGGGATCGTGTCCGCTTGTTGCACCGCGGCTTCGACCTTCTTGCCGAAGGATTCGCGTCCGTGCTCGACGTTTGAGGATCCCGCATTGGTGCGGGTGAAGTCGACTCGGCGAAGGCTCGTGATCAAATCGTCGACGCCGGCCGTCGAGAGTTCGAAACGGAGAAGCCGGATCGCTTCCTTCGGCGTGAGACCGACGCCGTTGCGAAGCGACAAGATCTTCTGGAATTGATCGGAGAAGTGGACTTCGAGATTGATCGTTTCGCGACGGTCGTTGCGGTCGAGATACGCGACGGCGCCGTTCATGTCGAAGTAGATCTCGGGATTGGCGGCGACGACCTTGTCGGAGACCGCGAAACAGAAGTCCGCGATCGACGAGAACGACGCGGCGCGCGCAGGCGCGGGAACGGCACGGTAAGTGACCGCCGTTCCCTGCCGGATGATCACGTTGCGCGGATCGTTCGGAATCTCGACGATCTCCGCTTTTTGCGCGTCGGATACGAGTCCGACGAGCGATTTCACGAATTCAGCCAACATTGCTCGCTCCTCCCACGACCCGCAGACCGGCCTTCTCCTCCACCGGGAAGGTCATTTGATCCGGGTCATCCTTCGAAATTTCGTTGAAGAAGAGACCGCCGCCAGACTTCGCGCGGAGGCTGTAGATCTTCGACGATCGCTTCGGCACGGTGTCGTGCACTTGAAACTGGATGTCGCAGCCGTGCAGCTCGCCGGGCCGGTCCTCGTCGAGCACCGGATTCAGCGAGATCGTCAGCGTGATCTTTCGGGCTTTGTCGTCGCCCGGTCGATCTGCGCAGTCGGCCTCACAGCGCGCGAGCGCTTGCTCGATCGCCGTCTTGATGCGGCCGCCGTCGAATGCGACGAGCGCCGCGAAGTCAAACCTCTCGAGCCCCATCGACTCCTCCCTTGGCTTTTCCCGGGAACCGCCGGGTCGGTTTCTTCGAGAGGCGGGCCCTGGAGTCGAACCAAGCGCACCGGGTTATGAGCCCGGTAGAGGAACCACGCCTCAGCCCGCCATTCGCCCGTCAATCGATCGTTGTGCGATCGATCCCCACGGAGCCGGGGTTCACCGATCTCTGTCGGTCGTCACCGCGTCGCGCGTTCCCTGCGGTTGGTCGAGATCTGGGCTGATCCGGGAGGATGCTCGCCGAATCGCCCGCGTACCGCGCGCTGCACGTCACTTTGAATCGTTGGAGCGCGGCCAATCCGAATCGCCCGCGTTGACCTGCGTGTTGCGCAATTGCAAGTTGCCGCCATCACCGACTTGGATCATCGGCGCGTCCATCGGACCACGCGCGCGAGATTGAATGGCAAACGCGATGGATTGCGCAGCGCGCGCGTTCTGGGCGATCGCGTCCGCAAGAGATTGGATCGCGATCGCCATTTGGGGTGTCTCCTGGACACCGACGATGTGGCAGTTCTGGATGATCGCGTGCGCCCCCTTTTTTGCGGTCGCCGCGCTCTTGGCCTTCGCTCGCTTCTTCATGCAGTCCTCCATCGCACGGACGACGCCGTGCTCGTTTGAAAGGTGGCCGGCTCGCCTGTCCCTTGCGCAGAGAGAACCTGCGGCCGGCCTTCGCTCACTTTTTGTGTGCCTTCGACGGGGCGATTGTTTTCATCGCGACATTCGCCGCGCGTTGAAACGCGAACATCGCCCCGTTGATGTCGTCAATGACTCGGCGATCGACGCCCTTACCGTTGCGAAGCGCCGCGCGGAACTTTTCGCCAGCGCGCTTCATCTTTCGCGCCAAGGCTGGATCCTCGAGAAGGATCGCGCTCACGCCTTTGAGGAGGACGGCGGCACCCGCACAGATCTGGATCAATGGCTCGGGAGAGCCGATCCGCGCGGGGCGCCGTGTTTGCTTTTTCTTCGTGGTACGATGTCGCATGGATCAATGGTTCCGAATGAAAGGGAGAGTCGATGAACGACCCAAAAGTCCGTTACCTTTGGACAAGCGATAAGCGCGTTCTCGCGCACCTACCGGGCAATCCTGAAGTCTTCTGCTTCATCACAGATGAGAATCCGGTTCCGTTCCATGCGACCGAATTCGATCCGACAGATGCGGATCTGCCGGACTTCGGAGCGGACGCGCCGCGCATCCTGAAGGCAATGCGCGACGCGCAATCGTGCGGTATGCGGCCGGACGATCCTCGGTTCCACAAGAAGGATCCGAACGCATAGGTCAATGGTCGTGTCGCGGCGGTCACGACGTCTTCTCCTTTGATTCGGAGGACGGGCGAACGAAGTCGATCATCAACTCGCGCTGTTGCGCGCGGTACTTTCGCGCGTGCTCGACGAGGTTTGCCATTGCCGCCTCGCACGCCTCGACTGCTGCCGTCAACGCGGGGCGAGACGGATCGTCTTTGCCGAGGTCCCGGAGAATTTCGTCGATCTCGCCGATCGCCCGGCGGCATCCGAAGAGTGCCTTCGTGTTGGGTGATGGCCCGAACCGGTCCGAGCTGATCGGGGCCGGCACGTCGTTTCCCTCTCGAGCGTTGAGATTCATGCGAAAACCTCCGCGTGTCGCCGGTTGGTAGTAGAGAGAGAAGCCACGGCCGGGTTCTTTTGGAAGGGACCCCGACCGTGGCACGTCAAAGGAAACTGAATATGGCGCAGAAGACGCGATCCGCCGCGCTCGTCGATCACTTCGAGCCCATGCGAAATACCGTCGCCGACAAAGGTCTGAGGGACTTCTTCGACCTCTTGATCTTGGTGATTCGGAACCAAGAAGAAGACATCGATAGCATGAAGAGACGGATCGACTTCCTGATCGACCACGGCAAGAAAGTTGCCATGCAAATGGACGAATTCGAGCTGAGGTTGACAGAGCGCGGCAAGGGCTAGTTGCTCTCGAAGAGCCGCTGAGCCGCACGACACAACCGACGAACAGACGACTTCGACTTGCGCCGATGTTCGTCCGCGCGCTGCTTGCTGTCCGTGAACTTCCGAAAATTGGCCTGCAAACTGCGAGACGAGGCGCGCGATTTTCGACGGAATTTCGCGGCTTCTCGCAGACGCTGAGTAATCGCGGCAGGTGTGTAGTCGATGGCGAGAATCTTCTGAATGCGCCGAATCGCCGTCGCCTTGTCGCGATCCGTTCCCGCAACCGCGAACGCAAGAAGTCCCGTGAGCCCGCACTTCCGGTGAATCATGGGTCGTCTCCGAATGAAGGATGGATGATGCGGGCACGATCACAGCAAGAACTCCGTGCCTTCGAGAATCAGAACCTTGGGATTCGCGCGAGCGGCGCCGCATTGAGCGATCTGAACGAGAGCGGTGATTCGTTGCATGCAGATCGAACGGTCGAGATCGCTCTTGAACGCACCTCGACTGAACTCGTGGAACAACATCTCGCGCTTGACACGCAGATTCGCTTCGTAGAACGCAGCGGTCGAAATCGAAACAGAGATCTCCTTGGTGCCGAGCGAGTAAACCGCCCAGCCATTGCGGACCTCGGGCCAAAGGTCTTCGAGTTCCTTCGGTGCGACCACGAGCGGTTTGGTGTTGCAGCGCTCTGCCGGTGTCGTCACGACGTCGCTCCCGTCGCCGCTCGACGATCTGCGCGAACTTCGCGAAGCGCGCGGACCTCGTCCATCGTGAGCGCGTTGACCGGAATGCCCGCTTCGCGAAGCGCGTCGTAGATCGCGGCGCCGAACCCGATCGGATTGATCCAGATGCAGTGCTCGGGAATCGCCGACGCGTCGATTCCGAGATTGATCGGGGTCGGCTTGCTTGCCGCGAGGATCTTTGCGGCGGCGGAGTCGTGCTTCGACGCGCACGCGACCGGTTTCGGATTCTTCTTTGGGGTCTTCATGAATTGACTCCTGTGGTGGCGGACTTGGGGCGGGATGCCGCGGGAGGTCGCCCGCGCCGTTTTCCGGCAGCTTGGCGATTACGCGCCTCGATCGTTTTTCGTGCGGGCGCGCTCTTTACCCAGTCCTCAAAATCCGAGACGAGGAGGAATGGCTTATCCATTCGCGACTTGATGATCCGACCGAGGTGCGCATCGGTGCGCATCCAGTTACGGAGTGTCGTGTAGGACCTAATCCCAAGAGCCGCCATGATTTCAGCGTTGCCGACGTACGCCAGCTTGCGCTTTTTGTCATCCTGATTTTCGAGTTCTTCGCTCATGGGCCGGACCATATCAGCAGGATGGTATGGTCCGCAATAGAATTCAACGAAATGAACTCTTTTTTTTGCATCTTGCATCGACCACAATCAGCCCATGGAACCGGTCGATGCTGCGGCGCAGAGGCTAGCGCGACTCAGCAACCAAATCGTAGACGACCTCAAACGCCGCATGTCGCTCATGAAGATCGTTGCCACGATCAACGAGCTGTCGGGCGACGATAGCGGCGTAGCCACGATGACGCGCATGTACAACACCTTGAACGGCACGAAGACGCCGCTCAACGGTGGCCACATCATGCGACTCTGCGAAATTGCCAAGGCTCCGAAGCACCTACGCGAGCAGGTCGCGGCCGCGTGGATGGAGCGGTTTCTACTCGCACAAACGGACGTCACATTGTCGGTGGCACACGGCCTCGATCACCTCGGACCGGCTGGATCGTCAGGCCGCGAGTCCTTCCTCGTGACAGCGTTCCGCGGCGCCGCTCGCGCGAACGGTTGGCCGGTACCGTAGCCAATTCTGCACAGCGATTCGGAGCGCATCGAATATGACGGAATGTGACGGAACCATGAAAAACGATGAAAAATACTGACCCGTTGGGATGGTTTCGAATCGACACAAACGCTGATCCTATGACTCGATAACGACGAATTCACACCACTTAAGTGGTATGGCACGATTCCGCAATTGGTGATGCGACACATTTGCAAAACGTCGCGGAATCGGCATTTCTCGCGCATCTACAAAGTTCGACCATGACGGAATTGACCGAATGTCACGCCCGACAAAAGTAAACGTCCGACACATCGCAGGACGGTTGCAGGTCGATTTCACGATCGACGGAAAACGCGTCCGGCGATTCGTGAACGCGCGAACCGATGGCGAGGCGCATCTGATCGGCCACCGGATGCTCGTCGAGGCGCTCGACGCTAAGCGCGCGCAACCTCTGAGCGCGCTCAAGATCACCGCCACCGAGGCGCATCGCTTGTGGCTCGAAGAGCGTCAGCCGGGGGAGGTGCCACGATCGATGGTCGGGCGATTCGTGAAGTGGCTCGGGCCGGAGATGCTCATCGGCGAAATCGACTCGGACATCATGAAGCGCTTCCAGCTCGAGCGCCGCAAGGTCGTTCGTCCTGGCGGCCGTCCACTCAAGGGAACGACGGTGAACGCCGACGTCGCGCGAGCGCTCGGTTTCCTGCGATGGGCGCATCATGCTGGCATGCGAGGTGACGTGCCGAAAATCACATGGATGAAGCGCGAGAAGAACCCGCCGAAGGTATTGACGGTCGATGAGGTCGCGGCGCTTTTGAATGCCGTCAAGGGTGATGAGTTTTTTGAGCCGTTCTACTTGTTCGCACTGTGTGGCCTTCGTCGCTGGGAGATCATCGAGGCTCGATGGGAGCGCATCAACGCCGCACAAATGACACTGATGATTCCACGCGGAAAAACAGCGGACAGTGCCGCTGCCGTGCCGTTATTCGGGCCGATCGTCGATTGGATCCACGTCAAAGGAAAGAAGGAGGGATTCGTTCTGCCGATGCCGGATGGGATGCGGACCCGATCCATGTACGAGTCGATGAAGCGCCGATTCACGCGCCGAACCGGCTTCGTGCTTGCGAACGCACACCGCTGCCGACACACGATCGCGACGCAATTGATCCTGAACGGTGCCGGTCTATACGCAGTCTCGAAGCTCCTACGGCACGCGACGATCGATATGACCGCTCAGATGTACGTTCACGCCGGAGCCGTGGAAATGCGCAGCGCGATCGAGCGAGGCTTGCCGGACGTGTTGAAACAAAAAAAGGGCGGAGTCCCGGTAAGAGACCCCGCCCCAGAATCAAAATCGTCTACCTCGGGAGAATGACGAGGCGCGCGCCACTGGGATGCAAGAGGACGACGCCGCCCGCCGGCGCATCGGTTCCGGCATCGACTTCAAGCCCATCGAACTTCGTCGTGCCGACGTCGACGGCGATCTTATTCTCGATCGACCACTTAGCCGAATCTATGGAAGCATCGGGAAGCGCAACGACTCGATCGATACCGTCGTCACCTCGCTCGATGAGATACGCTGCAATCGGCTCCGCGGGCCCAAGCGCGCCGCCCGTGCGCGTGACACTCCCCGGAATTCCGGCGACGGCGCCGTTGCAATCGGACCCCGAGAAAGAGAACGTCAACCGATCGATCGTTTGCGGTTGCGAGAGCGTGCCGGTGCCAGTGAAATTCCCTTGGCACGTCCCCGAGAAGTTGCTGATGATCGAGAACGATGCTGCGGTGCCGGAAACCTGACCGCTGATAACGAGCGTTGCGCCGTTCGACGCGGTAAACGATCCGGACCATTGGTTGCCGTTGTTCGTGAGTGTGCCGACGATCGAGACGGTGCCACTCGGTAGCTGGTACGACCCAGACCATCCCCCCGTCAACGAGAACAGCGGCGCCGCGTTGCCGATCGAATTCGAGCCGCCGCCACCACCATCGCCTCCGCACGACACAAGACACGCGGAAAAGACGATCGCAAATAAAAACGACATCCCCTTCATCCTTCTCCCTTTCGTTGAGTTGCCCGGAAGCGCCGGGCGCGCGGTCAAAATCTGATTACGGCGGGCATGGCTTGACGTCCCAGCACTCGATTTGAATGGGTACGCCACCCACGGTGTGGCTAATGATCACCGGGCCCGGGCACTTGACTTTGTCCGCAGGCACGCGGACCCGATATTGATCGCCACCCAACGGTTTCACGTCCGGATCGCAATCGGTGCCGTTGCACGTTGCGGTGATTGCGCCGGTCGAAGAGGTGACGGTCGTTATGATCTGTGTTCCGGGTGCAACAGGGCCAAGGCAGCTCATGGATTGATATCTCGAAGTTCATTGAGGACGTCGTCGGCGGTACGTCCCGACAGCGGAGCATATTGGCGCACGGCCGACTCGATTTCGTCGTGCGTCATCCCGGCGAGATAATGCCGCGCCGCCACCACAGAAGCGAGGGTGCCGATATCCGGATCATTCACGGTGCGATGAACGCGAGCAATCGCCTTGACGACCACCACTGGTTCTCGGCGCACGAGGCAATCCTCAAAGAGCTTGGCCATCAGTTCATCGGAAAGTGAGATCTTCTTCTCGACGATCTCGCGTGCCGTGAATCCCAAATACGTGGGTTCCTCAATCTTGCGAACGATTGCGGGCGTCGATTCTGAGTGCGTCGTTTGGCAGATCGAACACGCCGCAACGATGATCGACGCAGCGATAAGGAGGCGCGGAAGTACCCGATTGCGCCTCTTCTGTGCGCTCAGTGCGAACTTCGTTGCATCCGCGATATCCGCGCCCATTACCGACGCTCGAGTGAGCATGTTTTCGCGGTACTCGCGCTCTGCCCATCGGCGCAATGCATCGTGACCGTGCGCTTCGATTTCAGCCGCCTCTTCTGTCGTCAACAGAAACGAACGCTGCTCCGAATCCATGAATTGGATCGATATGCACACGTTGTTCGGCGTTCTCGAGATGCTCGTCGTGAAGTTCACGCCTTGTCCTCCGCCCGAACCTTACACGGAAAAAGTTTTCAATTCCACGCAATTTTAGTTGAACCATTTCAATGGGATGGTACGATCAGAAAGAGGCGGCACAAGTCGCCTGCGAAGTGATCGAGAATCGAATCTTCGAGGACGACGCTGTGACAAAAATATCTGCGTCACCGCGAGTCCCCGGAGCAACGAGTGCGGCACCCCAACCGCCAGGAGAATCAGGATGTTGACGATCAAGATTTCTGTCACGACCCCGAACCCTCGCCCTCCCCGCTGCCCGCGATGCCGAATGACGCCGCGAGCTGCGGGCAACCCCCTCGACAATTCCTGCCTCTGCACCGCGGGCCAAATCGCGCAGGCATACGCGAACGCGCAGATCGCGTGCGCGTGTGGTGTCGCCGCAGGCCCCTTCCTCGCCGGCGAGATGTGCACCGATTGCGGCCAAGCGATGCGCGCGGTCGAGGCGCAAGCGTGATCGCGCACGACCGAAACCGAATCGTCCTGCGCGTCGACGTTCTCGAGCGCGGGACATTCCTGCGCGACGCGCTCAAGGTCGCCGCTGCGCCAGTCCCGAGCAACGGCATCGTCTCGCGCGAACTTCGCGCAACGCGATTCCGCCTCGCGAAGGTCGCCTTGCGCCGCGGCCACTTCGCCTTCCACCGATCGCCCGCGGAATCGAAGCGCCGCACGCACCGCGAAACTTCGCGATCCCTCTTCAACTTCTGCCCGCTCTGTTGCCGTTGGGTCGAGATGCAGGTCACGGGCTTCGGAGTCGGCGTAACGATCACATGTGCGAATTGCAGGAGGAACGCCAAATGAACGTTTCGAAGCGATATCCCGAAGGCGCGAAACCAACGCAGGGACCCTTCCATTGCGGAACGGTCGAGGTTTGCGCGCACGCCGGATACGTCGTCGAACGCGACATGGACACCGGAAACTTGACGCGGCTCACGCCGGAGATGGCGCGCGAGAAGGCCTCCGCGCTCATCGAATGCGCCGATTGCCTCGACGTCGCCGCGATGTCGCCCGACGACGTCCGCAACGAGACGCTCCTGCGCGCATGACCACCCAAGATCGCGACCACTTTCGACGGCCGCCCGCCGTGTGTCGCGATCCTGGAAAACGTGTGCACGGCGGGCGGCCATCTTCACCAGGAGAAGAACGATGACCAACGAAGAACGAACGGGATTGGTGCGGCGCGAGGAATTCGGCGGCACCGAGATCCAGAACAACAACGAGATGCAACGGTCCGCGTCCGCCGAAGAGGCGCGCGCGATGATCGAGTCCCAGTTCACGGTCGCGAAGCGCTTCCCGCGAAACATGATGAACGTGCGCGCGCGATTGCTGAAGGACTGCGACCGCCCGCGCTTCGCCGAAGCTGCGGAATACAAGCTCCCGCGCAAGAAGAAGAACGACGACGGCACGAAGGAAGACATCCAGATTCGCGGCCTCTCGATCAAGTTCGCCGAAGCCGCGATCCCCGCTCTCGGAAACCTCGACGTGTCCTCGGTGATCCTCGTCGAAGACGCGGATTCCCGCGTCGGCCGCGTGACGGTTCTCGACCTCGAGACGAACGCCCGCGTGAGCGAGACGTTCGTGGTCAAGAAGACGGTGGAACGCTCGGATCCATGGGACTCCGAAGCCATCCTCGGTCGGCGACTCAACAGCCGAGGCGCAGAGGTCTTCATCGTCGCCGCCCGCGAAGCGGACGTGAACATGAAGACGCGCTCCGAGATCCAGAAGGCCAAGCGCAATGCCATCCTCGCGATGATCCCCGCCGATATCCGCGAGGAATGCATCGAGAAATGCCAAGCCGTCGTGAAGGCCGGAATCAAGGACGACCCGACCGCCTACATGAAGAAGCTGCTCGACGGGTTTTCGATCATCGGTGTTCTGCCGAGTCAAATCGACGAATACCTCGGACATAGCGTCGATACGGTCACGCCCGACGAGATCCTCGATCTCAAGGACATCTTCGGCGAGATGCGCGACGGCGAATCGACGTGGGCCGACGTCATGGAGCGCGGGCAAAAGACCGAATCGAAGCCGCTCACGGACCAAGAGAAGAAAGAGCGCGTCGAGATTCTCAAGCTTGCCGCGACGACGAACGTCGCGCGGCCGCAGGTCTACGCCGAAGCGATGAAGGCGGTCAAGCTCCCGCCGACCACGCGCGCCGATGCGATGAGCTTCCCCCTCCTGAAGAAGTTCGGCGGTGCGCTCAACGCAGCGATCGCCGCCGCCGACGCCGCCGTTCCCGCGAACGGCAACGGCGCCACCGCAACGCCCGCCCCCACGCAGCAACCGGCGACCGATCCGAAGGCGGCCAAGAAGGACGGTAAGTAACCATGCACCTCAAACACCTCGACATCCACGGCATGAAGGACTCCGACCGATCGGTCGAACTCGGAAAGCTCAACCTCGTCGTCGGGCCCGTCGGCGCCGGCAAATCGACGACGCTCGACGCGATTCGGTTCCTCGCGCTCGGCTACGTTCCCTCGATCGGCAAGAAGGAATCGGCAACGGCGCAGCTGATGCGCGACGGCGAGATCGTGGTCAACGCAACGCTCGACGACGGACGGATCGTCACGCGCAAGCTGACGCGCGAAGGCGTCAAACTCACCGGCAACGCCGTCTGTTCTTGGCTCCCGCCAAAGGCCGGCGCGACCGAGGCCGGTGAGGTGATCCGCGGCTTCTTCGGCGCCAGCGACATCGAAGCCGCCGAGAACCTCGACTTGCGGAACCTCCTCTCGGCGTCCGCGGCCGAACGCGCGCAGAAGATCGAAGCGCTGCTCGACGCGAGCGGCATGTCGATCGACGACGTCATCACGCGCGCGTGCGCCCTCGCGGCGCTCAGGCTCGCGGACATCCACGAATCGAAGCACCCGGACACACCGGGGGCCGCGAAGGTCCTCGCGGATTCGGTGGCCGCGCTGATCACGGGTCCGCGGCGCGCCGTCCTTCCTGCGGTCAACAACACGATCGCCGAATGGGTGCGATCCGGCGGCATCGCCAACGCGCTCGAGCGCGCGAAGGCCGCGAAGGCGGAAGCCGCATCCGATTGCAAGCAGAAGGTGGCGGCACGCGGCGAGATCGAGAGCCGACAAGCCGCCCTCGTGCGCCCATCGGCGACGATCGCGGATCTCCAGAAGCGCCGCGACGACGCGATCGAGCGCCGCGCTGGCGCCCAACGGGATCTCCACTCGGCGGGCGAGGCCGAGAAATCACGGCGCGAGGCCGAGGCACCGATCGCCGGATTGACGGCCGCTGCGGATTCGGCAAAGGACGCGCACTCTGCCGCGATGGACGATCTGCCGAACGCCGCGATCCGTCGCGCCGAGGCGGACGCGATCGATGATCCGCCCGCGATTGACCTTCCCCAGACCGTGGAACCGGACGCGGCGGCGATCTCGCGGGCCGATGCACTCGACGCCGAGGCCGCGCTAATCATCGACCCGCCCGCGCCGGTGCGACCGCCCCTCGCGATCCTCGATCCCGAGGCAGCGGTTCGCGCGAACGCGCTCGATGAAGACGCGAAGACTCTGACCGCGACGGCCGACACGACGCGGATTCCCGACCTCATCACGACGACGGCCGAGGAATCGAAACTCGCCACCGCTCGCGAGGCATACGACAACGCGTGCCGATCCCCGTGGCGATCGGTCGAGGAGTACGCGAACGACATCGACGACAAGCTCGTCGGATCCGGACCGTGGGCCGTCTCTGTGAAGGTCGAAACCGATGTCTTGCGCGAATGCGCCCGGGCCAACGGCGGTGACATCGAGTCGATTCGGAAGACCTTCGAGGATGCCGAAGCGGCACTCGCGGCCGCAAAGGCCAATTCCGAATCCTCGGCGCAATCGATACAGGCCGTCCGCACCCAGATCGCCCAGCTCAGAAGCGCGGCTCAAACGAAGCGCGACGAGGCAACCGCGATCCGGCGGAAGGCGATCGACGACTGCGCGGCCGCGAACCGGAAGATCGAGGACGACTACAACGCCACCCGGTCCGAGTGGACGAAGCGCTGCAACGATCTCGAAGGCCAACGTCGAGGACTGCGGCAGATCGCCGCGGACACCCGAAACGCCGCTCTCGCCGCTGCAAAGAAGAGCAACGACGACGCTCGCCGACAATACGATCGAGACGTCGCGACGCGAAACGCTCTGATCACCGCGAACCAGAATGAGCGCTACCGCCTGCGCGCCGAAGCCGACCGCATCGAGCGCACCGCACGCAGCGCGCAGGAGGCCGCCGACAAAGCACGAACGGACCTCGAAGCCGCCCAGGCCCGTCTCGACGGGATCCAATCGGTGGCCGTCGATGTCGCGACGGCGCACACGGTGGTCGAGGACGCCGACCGCTCGATCGCCGAGATCGACCTCACGATCAAGGCCGCTCAGGCCGCCGACGCACGCAAGCGCGAGATGGACGAACTCCTCGTCCTGATCGACCGCGCGACGGCTCTCCGCGACTGCTACGCCGCCGCCGAATGGGCGCTCGCGCGATGCCGCGAGGAAGACGTGCGCGCGCGATCAAGCGGACTCGAAGAGCGTGTGTCGAAATTCCTCCGCGCGGCCGGGCGAAGCGAGGTGCCGTACCTGCGCGTCCAGCGCTCGGTCACGGAATTCGGTTGGCGGCGGGGCTCGAAGGAGATCTCGGTCGCGGTCCTTTCCGGTGGCGAGTTCGTCCTTTTCTGCGCCGGGTTGGCCGCGGCGATCGTCGCGATGCGCGGCCCTTCCATCCGGACGCTTTTGATCGAGGCCGCCGAGCTCGGCGCTGCGGATCCCGCACAAGCGGTCCTTCGCGGATGCGCCGCAGTCGCCGAAGACCTCGACGTGATCATCGTCGCCACGAATGCCGGGATCGCCGCGCCGGCCGAGTGGAATGTCATCACCTGCGCGGCGCGAGAGGAGGTGGCGGTCTGATGAAGATCGAAACACTCGAGAAGAAGATCGCAGATCGGGCGAACGAACAGGTACAGAACGCGATCGTCGTGTTCCGCAGGGGGGTCGGCGAGGCGATCCAGAAGCTGCTCAAATCGACGCACAGTCATGTGGCGATCGGGCAATATCTCGCCCCGGATTCGATCGAACGAAAGGTGGTGTCGCAAATCCTTGCGGACGATCCCCGATCGGGCTGGCCGCGCGAGCTTTGGACGATCTACGAGAACAGCACTCGCAACGAGATCCTGCAGCAGATGGACGCGGTGCAACGCATGTTGCTGTCGCGGGAACCATCGGCCGATGATTGCAAGCCGATCGCGGAGGGCCAGAAATCATGAGCCCCCACGAGATCAAGTTGGGTAAGTCCTATTTCGTTCGCACCGCACACGCGCGCACCCTCGCGCGCGTCCTGGTGACGAGCACCAAAGTCGAGACGCCATTCTTTGAAGGCAAACTCGAGAACGGAACGATCGTCACGTTCGCGGCCGACGACGTCGAAGCGATCGCGCCGGAGAAGCCGATCGTCACGCTCGCGCGCCTCAAACCCGACAACGTCTTTCACCTCGCGAATAGCGCGTCGAAGCGGCTCGCGGAGGCCGGGCTCACACGCAAATCCGACGAAGTGCTGAAGCGCATCTTTCCCTCGAAGGAAGCGCGGCCGAGCTACGCGTTCGCACTCAGCGTGGTCCGCGAGTACTGCGACGTCGTCGATGATCGCCCCAGATCTGTCTCGGCCGGCGCGCGCGCGGAGATGGAAGACGCCGCAGGAGCCATCCACGACCCCGAGCACGGAGTGAACACGGGACAATGAGCAGCCCATTCGACAACTTGACCGATGAGCAGCGTGCCGCCGTCGTCGCGGAAGGCGCCAAGGTCCGCGTCGGCGCGGGCCCGGGGAGCGGCAAGACGAAGGTCCTCGCGGCACGCGCGGCCTACCTCATCGACTGCGGCGTTCCGGCCGACGAGATCCTCTGCCTCACATTCACGCGCAGCGCGGCGGCAAACATCCGCGAGCAGGTGCGCGTGGCGTGCGGCAAGGAGATCGAGGTCTCGACCTTCCACGGCTTCGCAGCCCGACGCGTGTTGAAACCAGGGCAGCGCGTTGCCACGGAGCTCGAGGCGGAGGCGGCGATCCAGTCGCTCTACAACGGGCCGACGCGCCGTCCGAAGTCGCCGAAGATCACGCAGCTCAAGTCGGACATCGTCTGGTACGAGGCCTTCGACCGCGACCAAGGCCACACGTCCATGGACACGATCAAGATCGTCCTCCACCGGCTGAACGAAGGCGGTCTCGTGCCCACGTGGCAGTTGGTCCGCGAGGCCGTGCTCTGGCAAGACGAGATCACGCCGGTCTCCCACGTGCTGATCGACGAGGCGCAGGATTGCACCGAGGGAGAGAACGCCCTCGCGCGCGCTGCGGGTGGCGTCGAGTTCTGGGTCGGCGACGATCGCCAGGCGATCTTCGGTTGGCGCGGTGCGAGCGGCTCGTCGATCCTCGGGCCCACGCACGCGCTCACGCGAACGTTCCGATTCGGCGCCGCGATCGCGGAGGTCGCGAACGAAGTCGCCGCGGCATTCGGAGGCGCGCCCATCATCGGTAGCGACGTCGAATCGACCGTCTGCCGGCCGAGCCTCTCGATGATCGACGAAGCGCTCTGCGGCGGCCAATCCGTCGCGGTGCTCTGCCGTACGCACTTCGATTGCGACATGGCGATCCAGGATCTCGGCGGCCTCGACGCCGTCCACATCCAACGCGACCCGAACGACGCGCTCGCGAACGAGGCCGATCGAATCGGCGATGCGATCGCCGCGCACAAGATCGTCGTCGCGACGGTTCACGCGGCGAAAGGACGCGAATTCGACGTCTGCCACGTGCACGACTCCGTCTTCGCGGCGTGCGACGGCCGAGCGAAACGCGAGGTCACGGCGGAAGATCACCGCGTGGCGTATGTCGCGGTCACACGCGCGCGCCGCGTGTTGATGACGAACAACGCACCATCCCCCATTCCCACATCGGACATCGCAGTCGATGGCGACGGAGTTCCGCTGTGAAGACACACCGAATCAACGTGATCGAGTTGGTGCTGTTCGCTCTCTTCGCGCTCGGAGTGATGTTCGTCGCCGCGATGGTGAGTGAAGACGACAATCCGTTTCCTGCGACCCGCCCTCCCCCGATTGGCGCGTCGGCGCCCGTCAATGCGACGCGAGCAGTTTGGCGCTCGGGCGGTCGCTGAAACGGACCATGCCCCGGTCAGATGACGGGGCATTCGCGCCGCATGCTGGTGCTTGGATGACCCTCCCGCGGTTGCCTGGCGGGTTCGATTCCCGCGCGGTCCACTAACGTTCTCGATCTTTTCGGAAAGCGATCGGGAACACGCCGCGCGCGTTGCGCGGCTTCTTTCACACGGAGAACGACGATGGCAAAGATCGACGACTTGATGAAGGCAGTCAATGAATGGCCCGCGTGCTCACTCGGAGGTACGGGCGCAAAGGCTACCGAATGCGGTGATGTTGAAATTCAGGACCATACGCACGATGACCGGCCCGCAACGATCAAACGCGAACACCTCCAGACATTCGTCGATTGGATCGCCGACGTGTACGACGTGCGCGCCATCCCGAAGGAATCGATCACGGTTTAGGAACACGGCCCACGCGGTTCTCTTCGAGAGAAACAATGAACGCAAATCAACGACGGAAGCTCGCGCGACGCATCAAGCGCGGGCTCTACTGAACGAACGAGTCTCCGACCGGCGAGGAAAGTCGAAGGTCTGCTTCCTGATTCGGGGCCCGAGATTGGGGCCTCGCCGGTCCTTTTTCTTTCGAGACGCAATGACGACCCCACTGCTCAAGAAACACGAACTCCGAATTCTGTGCGCGGTGATCCAAGATCCCGGCCACGGACATCGCCACTACGACGGGATGCTCTTCGGCTCGCGCGTCGGTTGGGCGAAGTACGGCGGCGCGACGATGCGATCGCTGCAATGCGTGGCAGCGAAGGGACTCATCCGACTCGAGAACGGCCAATCCTGGGTGCCGACGGAACTCGGCGAAGGGATCGCCGGCGTCATCGAGAAGTCGAGGGCGAAGGCATGAACGCGGACGACTTCAAGTTTGCCGCGCTCGCCGCGCACGAGGTGCTGAAGCGCGGTGAGACGTTCGATCCGAAGGAAGCCGCAGCGCGTGGCGCGCGCATCTTTCGAATCAACGAAACCAAATTGATCGCGCTGGTTGTCGGGCTGACGCCGGGCCAGGCGATGGCGAAGCTGAGAGGAGTGTTCAATGCGAAGTGAATTGCAGATCGCCGAAGGGATATCGCTCCCGATCGACGCCGTGACGGAGAAATTCGCGTTCCTTGGGCGCACTGGCAGCGGCAAGACCTACGCCGCGATGAAGCTTGCCGAGGAGATGCTCGGCGTCGGCGCCCAGGTGGTCGCACTGGACCCGGTCGGCGTCTGGTGGGGACTCCGCCTCGCCGCGGATGGCAAGTCGCCCGGGATCGAAATCCCCGTGTTCGGCGGACTCCACGGCGATATCGCGCTTGAGCCCACGGGCGGCGCCCTGGTGGCGGACATCATCGTCGATCGCGGGATCTCGGTCGTCCTCGACACGTCGCAGTTCGAGACCGATTCCCAGAAGACGCGATTTGCAACCGACTTTGCGGATCGCCTCTTCTTTCGAAAGAAGGCGTCGCCCTCGGCGATCCACGTCTTCCTCGAGGAATGCCAAGAGTTCATTCCCCAGAACACGCAGCGCGGCGAAGAGCGGATGCTGCACGTCTGGCAGCGGCTGATCAAGCTCGGCCGGAACTTCGGCATCGGCGCGTCGATGATCACGCAGCGGCCGCAGGACGTGAACAAGAAGCCGCTCAACATGACCGAGTGCGTCTTCGCGTTCCAAATGACGGGCCCGCAGGAGCGCAAGGCGATCGAACTGTGGATCGCCGACAAGGGTCTCGACCTCGACATCGTCGGCGACCTTCCGAAGCTCGCAATCGGGCAAGCGCACATTTGGAGTCCGCAGTGGTTGCGGATCTCGAAGACCGCGCGCATCTCGAAGAAGTGGACGTTCAACGCGTCCAGCACGCCGGAGGTCGGGAAGACGGCAAAAGCGCGCGAGCTGGCGCCGATCGACTTGGCGCAGATCCAATCCGACATGGCGGCCACGATCGAGCGCGCGAAGGCTGACGATCCCCGCGAATTGCGGAAGCGAATCACGGATCTCGAGGCGGAACTCAAGAAGGCGATGTCGGCGCCGAAGCCCGCGCCCGAGCGTATCGAGGTGCCCGTGATTGACGATCGGCACGTCGATCGACTTCAGACGCTTGCGGACGAGATCGAGAACACAACAACCAGGCTCGTCGCGGAAGCAAAGGTACTCCGTATCGCCGTGGAGCACGCGAGTCGATGCGCCGCGGAACCTCAATCACAAACGCCGCCCGCGGTCTTCCTGAATGAGGCGCACACGACGCACGTGCCGAAGAAGCGCGGCTCTGCGAGCAACACATCCACGCTCGCCGGTGGTGAACGGAAGATCCTGACCGTGTTGGCGCACTATCCCGAAGGCAGAACGATGCGTCAGGTCGCCGTCTTGACGGGCTACGCGATCGGCGGCGGCGGGTTTCGAAACTACCTCGGAGCGTTGCGATCGCGCGGCTTGATCGAGGGCGGCATCGAAGCACTGAGGATCACCGAAGACGGCCGAGATGCCCTCGGTTCAATTCCGCCATTGCCGACCGGCGCGGCGCTCTTCGATCACTGGTTCGCGCAAGTCAGCAAGGCCGAACGCGAAATCCTGTGCGTGGTGCGAAGCGCATATCCGAAGGCACTCACGCCGGCGGCGATCGCCGAGCGAACCGAGAGCAAGTACTCGCCCGATGGCGGCGGCTTCCGCAATGCGCTCGGCCGACTTCGAACGCTCGAATTGATCGAAGGGCGCGGCGAGATCCGCATGTCGGAGGAACTCGCATGAAGCGCTTCGTCGCACTTATCGTCGTGGCCGTTTTCTGTGGCTGCTCCACTCCGTCGAACGAAACCGGACCTGCCGTCGAACTCCGCGACGGCGCCGTCTCACCTGCCGATCAGTGGTTCGATCGCGCCGTAGAGATCGTGATGACGTCGAAGGACGACGACGAGATCCGCGGCCGCATGGCTGCTCTCTGGTGCGAAATCATGAACCCCGGGGGCGACCACGCGGGCATGTCGGCCGACGAACGTCACGCGGCGGTCCTGTCGATGGCGCGCGGATGGGCCGAAGCAGCGAAGGCAAGGAGATAACGATGGGCGTGTCAGATCTTTTCGAAGACCTCGCGACGCAATTGAGCACGAAGAAAGCGGAGTTGGTGGCGGCCGAACGCGCGTTCGCGCTCCTCCCGAAACCACCAATCGGCATCCCCGACACGATCGAGACCCGCGCGGCGTGGGCGGTTCAAGAGATCGAGGGCTATCAGCGACTCGCCGACGCCGCGATGACCGCCAAGGGTCGCGTCGTCGTCAACGTCTCTCTCGGACATTGCCACGTCGTACTGCGTTCAAAGAAGACCACCGAAACGGCGATCGCCGATCTCGTGCTCGCTGGTATCGAGATCATGAATAAGACGACGGAGATCGGCGCCGACATGCAGCACACCGAGGAGATCGCGAAGAAAGACGCCGAGATCTCATCACTTCGGGCGCGCGTGAAGGTCCTCGAATCCGCGCTTCGGCCATTCGAAGAACTCGGCCGGATGTACGACATCGATCAACTGCGCGGCGAAGTTCCGATCTATATGGATTTGGAGCCGTTCAACTCCAAGCACAAGTCGGTCATCACGACACGGGACTTTGTCGATGCGCGGCGCGCACTCGTAGACCAGTCGCCGGAGGCCGAGTCTGCGCCGACCGATGACGTCTTGCGAACAAAGGTCGCGGCATTGGCCGCATTGCGCCGCGAGGCTCAAGCCGAAGACGTGAAGAACTTCACGGATCTCTCGGAATACACCGAGAGCGAGGCATTCGCACGCGACGCGCGCATTTCTCAAATGATCGAAGAGATCTGCAATCTCGTGTCTCCGGCGAAGGAGCCCACCGAATGATCTTCACTCTCGACAATCCGTCCGACGCCTACACATTCGAGACGGACGATCTCGATGTCGCAACCGTCGTTGTTCTTTCCACGTCGAACGGCCAGCACGGGGCGACGCAAGTCGACGGAGATTTCAAAGTCCCGGTCTTTCTGATGTGCAGCCAATCCGACGTTGACGATTGGTCGCGCACCAACTTCTCCGTGGACTACAAAGCGCTCGCGGATCGCGTCTTCGTAGAGAAGCGCGACGCGGTGATTCGCTGCCTTGACTCGATCCTCGTGGGGGGTGCGGACGATCGCGAGATTTTCAATGCCGCGGTTGCGGACATGACGAAAACGAAGCGCAAGGCGTTTCACGACATGTGGGACGACAAGAAACGATCGAGCATGAGCAACATCGGTTCGCGATGGAGAAAGATCGCAACTCGCCTGCGTGAGGATTCGAAGACGTCCAACGCGGAACCGACGACGGAAGGAAGCCTCGATGCGTGAACGCCCGATCATGTTCAAAGGGGAAATGGTGCGCGCGATTCTCGCCGGCGAAAAGACTCAAACGAGACGGCCACTGAAGAACGCCGAAGGTATGCACCGAATCGAGTGCGACGACGACGGCAATCTCGAAGGCGTTTTTGGCGCCCACTTCGATGGCGCGATGATGGATTTTTGCAGGCCGCTTCGTTGCCCATACGGCCTTCCGGGGGATCGGCTTTGGGTGCGCGAGACGTGGGCGCACTACCACACCGTCAACAGCATTCGACGTTCGGATGCGCGATCGTTCGCCGAGGTATCTGATGGTCTCGCCGGATATCGCGCGGACGGTCATGATTCGATCGAGGACTTTCGAAGGCACATTCACCTTGTAAGTGGGTGCGACCTGGAGCACGTCGAGATCCGCAACGACCGATGGCAATCCGCGATGTTCATGCCCCGCTGGGCTTCCCGTCTCACGCTCGAAATCTTGAGCGTGTGGGTGGAGCGCATCCAGTCGATCACCATCGACGACATGAACGCCGAAGGCATCGATCTCGATGGCGACGGGATCGGGGCTCGCGCATTCGATCGCGCCGAGCACGCAAAAATAGGCGGAGTCTCGATTCCCGATACGCCCGAACGCATGGGATTCGCCGCGCTCTGGGATTCGCTCTACGCGAGAACACCGAAAGCATGGGCCGCGAATCCTTGGGTGTGGGTCGTCGAGTTTCGCCGGGTGGAGGAAAGCGCACGATGATCGATCTCATCGCACTGTGGATCGGGCGCGTGCTGTTGATCGGCGGTGGCGTTGCGCTCGCGTGCGTCGCCATCACCGTGATCGTTGGACTTCCGGTCGAGTGGTCCTATCAACGCCTCAAGAACACGATTGGCGCGACGCGCGCCGTGGACGCGGTGTGGCGCGAACTCAAGAAGAAGCCGGCCGCCGCGGATGCGAAGAAGGGAGGCGCAAACCAATGACCTCTGATCCCCTCATCTTCGGCGTCATGACGTTTGCGCCACCGCCCGACCGTCGCCGCCCCGTCGAGGCGCACGACGGCGAGTTCTACTACGTCGGCGTGGTCCACGGCAGGCATCTCGCGATTCAGAACTACGAAAAGAACTTTCTCGTTGGTTGTTTGTCTGCCGACGACGCAATCGAACTCGGACGCGTGCTCATCGAAGAGGGCCAATCGATAAAGGACATCGAGGACGGAGGCGCAAACAAATGACATTCAGTTGCCCCGCGTGCAAAGGAAAATCCCCGCGCATTGATCGCGTCTTCGCGAACTACGGCATGGGTGATCCACGAAACGGCCCCGAAGAACGCGAGTTCATCTGCGCCGTGTGCGACGGCAAGGGCAACGCGACGGACGAAGACTCGCTGCGCGTGCAAATCGGCCGGGCACACAAGATCGAGCGGATCTCGCGCGGTGAGACTCTTTACGAGTGCGCGCAACGTTACGGCTGGTCATCGGTCGAGGTCTGCGCGATGGAGATGGGTAAGCGCGGCGCAAAGGTGCCGCCGACAGAAGCGATGGACGGAGGCACCAAGGAATGATCTTCAACATCGTCATCGGGTTGGTGCTCATGGCACGAATCCAAATCGAACTCGCCGAGTTCTTTTATCGCCGTGGTCGTCAAGAAGCCGCGTTCGACATCATCGCGAGTTACATGCACGCCCCTGATTCGTGGCCAGTCGCCAAATCGTGCGCGAAGATCGCGGCTTGCGACTCGAAGCGACGAACGCCGGAATCACTCTGTCCATCAACTTCCTCTGCGCTCAGTTCAATTGCACGTCCTCGCACCAGTGCACGGTGTTGCTGCTTTTTACGATCACCTGACTGCATGGTAAATTAGCGACGCGGTCCAGGCGATCCGGGCGACATCGCGCGCGGCAACATCGCTGCCGCAGATAGTCATCAATAGGCCTCGCCACTGCGATCACGCGGGCGGCGACTAAATGGAGACGTAACCGATGGGCGATGGATGGAAGTCGATTCAGGAGTATTGTCAAAAAGAGATGGAGGCCGGTCACAAAGGTCCATTCGCTGTGCCGTTGCATCTCGATCACGACGAGATCCATAGAGCAACTACCGGAAACGACACGCGCTACGTCAAGGCGCAGGTCGAAACTCAGGTGGAACGCAACCGATCGAGACGAGTTGTGGTCTGGATCGAAGGATCCAACAGTGGCGGGGTCATCTGTGCGGAACCGTGGACCGAAGTGAAGAAGGCGACGTGATTGCGCCGACTCGCAAATGGCGCTGACAAAAATTCCATGCGCGAGCGGTCCAGTGTCTATCCCCGGGTTGCTCCGCGGCGAGTTCGTTTTCGTTGACAACAATAGAAGCTGACGGCATTCTCCCCAACTCAGGCGCGCGCTCGATTCCTTCCTTCCTCTTACGCCTGAAATCTTTGACCTCGCGCGGTAACGCGTGGCGGTCTTCGGGCGCGCGCCTTCTTCCTTCACCTCGACTTCGATTCTCTAAGGCGATCCATGGACGACGAGGAATTCAAACGCGATATGGATGAACTCGCAGAGTCCTGGCGCAAGAGCCGAGAGGCCGCGGAATTGGCGAGCACGCTCCTCGTGCAGCTTGAGGGCGGTGATTTTGACGGGAAGTTCTGCAAGGTCGATCCGAAAGACGAGCGAATCACATTCGATGTGGGCGGACCGGGTTCATTCGCGACGGATCGGATGCGCTTCCTCGACTACGTGCCAACGGATCGCAAGACGCCGGGTGGCAATCCGATCTATAGCCTCGTTGTTCAGCGGGTCGAAAAGCGATGATCATTCGCATCTACATCGCCGGCCAAGTCCGCATGCACGACCTCGAAGGCGACGCGCCGCCGGATCGCTTCGAGTTACCCGAACACATGCGTTTCCTCGCGAAGCCGAAGGCCCTCATGATCACGTTCGACGCGCCCGTCGGCGAGTGCGTCTACATGGGACTCGGCGGCGACGGCGTTCCCGAATACGAAGTGAAGGGCTAACCGCACTTCGACGAGAACTCGACGTCGGACGACGCCGCGTCATGCTCCGACGTCCACGGTCCGAGCTTCCGATTCCACCACCAAAAGAACCATCCGAAGAACCGCACGCCGATCCACATTCCCCACTGACGAAGGATCGACTCGGGCGGATGGCACACGCGCATGCCGTCGCGGAAGAGCACGTCCCCGATCGCGCGCGTGAGGTTCTGTTGCCGATAGATCCAATCATGGATCGCGGCGGGCTCCTCGGCACGGCCTCCGAAGAACCAATAGACAATCGGCCACCGCGGCACCGTCGCGCCGTCGGTCGGGAATCCGGCAGGGACCGTGATCGTCATGCCGAGCCGCGCGCTGCGGAACGAGAACGGATGCAGAAGGATCTTCACACCGTCTGCGCGCCGCTCCGTTCTGAGCGGATCCGGGAACTCGTCGCGTTCGATCATGGTGCAAACCTCCCCTTCTCGACTGCGCCTATTCGAAGATCGCCACGATCTGAACGTGCAGATTGAGCGTGCCGTCGAGCGCGCCGGGTGACGTGTTCCGATTCAGAATTCCGACCAAGAACTGCTTTCCTGCGGCGAGCGTGCCGAGTGGTGCGTCGATCGTGCCGACCGCCTCGATCGCGATCACCGCGGAAGACGCTCCGGTACCGGTTGCCAAAACGACGTCGGTGTTGTCCGTCGCGTTTCGAAGGATCACGTCCACCGTGTGCGTGCCCGCACCGTTCGCGCCCGCCTTGCAGAACGCGCGCGCGGCGACGACCTTCATCGTCTTGCCGGTCGGTACGAACAGCGCGGATCCGGCCTCGGTCGATTGCACGTAGCCGCGGACGCTCGTGTTCGTCGCCAAGGCGGTCTTATTGTAGAACTCGAACGTCGTGAAGATCGGCGGGTGCGAGCGATTCGTGCCGCCGTTCGCGACGCCCAACGTGTTCTCGACGGCATTCGCGGCGTCCGAAAGATCGACCGCTCCGAAGCCGAGCGCACCGGACTTTCGTCGCAGAACCTGACCGTTCGTCGTTGTCTGAATGTCGGCCGGAACGCCGTCCGTTCCGGCACTCCTCCCGATCACGGACGTCGCGAGGGAATCGCGGATCTTCGGGTTCGTGATGCCCTTGTCCTTGACGCGCAGCGCGTCCGACGAGATCTCGAGCGTCACTCCGTCAACGTTGACGTCGAGCGTGTTGCCGGTCTTCGATAGGCCGGCACCCGCCGTGATCTGCCCGGCTCCGGAGAACTGGACGAACGCGAGGCCCGTCGTGTTGATCACGATCGTGCCGTCAGTCGTGAGCACCCAACCGCTGTCGGCGTTGGTCGTGCCCTCTTCGACGAAGACGAAAGCACCGGCCTCGACCTCGGCGTTCGAATCAAAGTCGATCGCGCGCGTGGGCGCGCCGCTCGCGTTCACGATGTAGATCCCGTTTTCTGCGGGAGCGGCCTGGTCTTTGATCAGGATTCGGTTGCCGGTCGCGAGGACGACACCGTCCACCGTGTCACCATTCTCGAACGAGGTCGCCAACGTTCCGGGCGCAGTCGTCGCAACGCGCACCGACGTCTTCGGCGAGATCCCGAGAACGAACGCATCGACGTACGCCTTCGTCGCTGCGTCCTGCGGGTTGACAGGATCGACGACGCCCGTGATCTTGTGCGTGTTCATCGACACGTCGGCGGTCGGCGCCGCCATCTGATCGAGACGGTTCGTCCGCACCTGCGTGTCGAATCCGGTGACCTCGGTCGCGGCGACGTTGTCCCAGACGAGGCCATCGGCTTGCGCCGAGTCCGCCTTCAGTACCTTCGTGTTGGCGCCGACGCCCTTTCGAACGACGTGCGTTCCGTCGCGCGTGACGATGTCGCCCTTCGTCGTGAGCGGAATGAGGCTCGATCCGGCCGGGTTCCAGGCTGCGCCGTCGGAGACGACGAGGATCCACGTTGATCCGTCCCAGACGATCGCCGCGCATTGATCGTAGAGGTTCGCGGCGGGCAACGCGCCGAGGCTCGCGTATTTCGCGAGCGGTGCCGGATGGTCGCAGAACACCTCCTTCACTTGATCGAAGTTGTCGGTGACCTCGGCGTCCCAGCCTTCCATGCCCGATGCGATCGGTGCCGGTGTGTATGTCGGTCGCGTCATGCTCTCCCCCCGCTTCTCAGTTGATCTTCGCCACGTCGATTGTCTGCCACGCGCTCTCGTCGCCGCCGATCACTTCCTTGATTCGGAACCGCGCGGACGCGGGCGCCACGCCGCCGTAGTCGGCGATCATCGTCGGAACGTTGACGAGCAGCTCCGTCGTCGTGAGGCCAGTCCACGTGCGCAAGACGACGTCCATCGCATTGAGTTCTTCGATCGTGAACGTTCCCATCGGCGGCGACGGCGCCACCACCGCCTCGCTCGCATCCTCGAGGCCTGCGCCCGTCTCCGGATAGACCGTCGATCGGTAGCGCCACAAGAGCTTCAGCGTCGGCGCCGCCGAGTCGTAGACGTTCGTGTAGCCCGAGATGCGTTCCGTCCTGAAGTTCAACGCACCGCCCGGTTGCTCGAGCGGGATCACATAGATGACCGGCGAAAGGCTCGCGAGGCTCATCGCGCCGATGAACGAGAACGGCCGCACCTTGACGTAGATCGTTCGGCCCGGCGTGAAGCTCGGATCGTTCAGCGTCACGAGTGTTTGCCAATTGCAGATGACCGCCTTCGCGCCCGCTGCGTGGTTCCCTTGCGTGGTTCCCAGGCGCGCGCGCAAGAGCCCGTCGAGCCGCGCGGTCGCCGCGTCGATCAGCGTCAACTTCTCGATGTAGATGATCTCGTCGCCGATGACGAGGATCTGCCGGCCGCGACGCCACTCCGACTCGCTCGACGAGAGATCGAGCGCGTTGGTCGTGTCCGGTCCTCGAAGGGCGATGCGCGGGCCTTCCGCGACACTGAACATGCCCGGCGGCAGTGCGTCGATTAGAACTCCGCCCGGCCGCTCGCCGGCGTCGAGTCCGACCTGGAAATAGGTGATGTTGTCCACGCTCGCCCAGATCTCGGCGCCGAGGATCTGCGCGTGTTTCCGGATGCGCGGGACCGATATCGAAATGATCGGCGGTGGCGAGTTGCCGTTGCTGATCGACGGCACGTACGGCGGCACCGCGAGCACGAGATCGACCTCGTCCGCCTGCGGTCCAAGCGAATTCGCGGGCGACGTCGGCGGCACTTCCTGCGTGAAGCTCGACGGCAAGACGCCGTAGAAGTCGGCGACGGCGTCAATATCCACGCGCCCCGAAAGCGCCTGCGGCTTCACGCTCGTCAACCGGAGCTTCGTCCGGATCTCGTGCGCAAGGATTACCTGGCCGGGATAGAGCGTCCGCGATTGCCGGTTCGCAATGAGACGATACTTCACGGCGCCGCCGAGTTCTTCGGCCGAACGCCTGTCCGCGATCTTCGCCGCCGTCACGTATTCGACCGTCGAGTAGATATCGACCTTCCGCGACGACTTCGTGTTCGCGGAGATCTGCGCCGCCGTGTTCGAATCGGTCACCGTGTTCGGCCGGTAGTCGTGGCCGCGATCGGTGAACATGAAGACGAGGTTGTCGATCGCCGTCTCGCCGAGGACCTGCTCGATCTCGTTTCTCGGCGGCAAGAGAATGTCGTCCGAGAGGATCGGCATCGCGTCATTCGGCGGCCGGATCGGCACCAAACGCACCTTACCGTCCACGCTCGGCATGAAGAACCCGACGTCCTGCATCAACTGGGGGATGATCTTGTCGAGCGTGTCACCGTCGCGCGCGACGACCGACCCCGCGAGGCCCTCGCTCGAGCAGAGCGAGGCGAGCGCCGTGATGCTCGGCTGATCAAACCGGTCGGTCGGGATTCCGGCGCCGTAGGGATAGGTGCCGTGCACGAGCTCACGGAACGCATCGGCGAGGTTGATGCCGCCGCCGACCGCCGTGCACGTTCCGCGCACCTCAATGTCGTATTCGAGAACCGGCCACCGCGGCGATGGCCCGAGACGCTTCTTGTTCCACACGACGTAGCAGACGCGCGGCCATCGGCTCGCGACGCCCACGCGCGAGACGTCGGCGAGCAGCGTGTTGACCGGTTGCAACGCCTCGCCCCAGTAGATGTCGAAGTCGCCTTCGTCACCGCACGAAACGGTCGTGCCGCTCGGGTTTGATCCGGCGAAGATCGGCGCCGGCAAGATCGGCTTTCCGTCCTGCCAGATCTGGTAGATCCCGTATGCGGGCCCGACCGTGAGCTGGTGCCACCCCACCTCGTAGAAGACCTTCTGCTTCGCGGTTGCGCCGCCGAAGAGGCCCTTCCCACCGCGGCCGCTGTCGCTTTTCGACGATCGATCTCCCGCCCATCCGAAGAGCGGCCCCGTGCGACGGCGCCCGAGGATGCGCGGTAAGACGCTTCCGCGCGTCGTGAGCGTCGTCGGCTCTTTGTCCGCGAGGCCGGACTTCGGCTTCGGCTTCAGGAGCATGCCCGCGACGAGGCTCAGTCCCACGCCCAGAAGCGCGAGCCCGACCTCGACAACCGCGAACGGCATGTGCGCATAGAGATCGTTCATCGCGGCCACTGGTCCTTTTCGAGCGGTCGATAGATGCGGAACACCTTCTGATCGACGATCTGAACGCCCGTCGTGTGGACGCGCGGCCGCGTCGAATGCCAGATCGTGTTCGGCTCGGCGCCGACGATCATCGCGTGGCCCGGCCCGCCGTCGGGATCGCCCGTCACGACGACGTCGGCGGGCTCGACGGTGAGGTCGTCGATCCGTCGCGCGGGCCCGTACGCGCGGATGATTGCGCGCATCGTCTCGCGCGCGAGAATCGGATCGTGGAGCGCCGCGTCCTGCGGCAGGTTTGGGATCGCCGGCGTCGATCGACCCGTGAGTTCATCGAGCGCGGCCGTGACGTAGCGCAGGCAATCGACGCCCGCGCCCTTCGCGCGTTGCCCGGCCATGTACGGCGTGTTCGCCCACGAGCGCAACACGCTGTCGATGCGCGCGGTCAACGCTGAATCGTCGAGCGGTCGCCACGTGAGAACCGTCGGAGTGCAACGCGCGATCATCACGGCGCCTCCACGATCGGGTGATAGTCGGGCATCTTGATTCCGAGCCCGAGGAAGTTCGACTCGTTGCCCCAACCGCGGCACGCCGAAAGATCCTGTCCGCAACCCGGCGTGAAGACGGCCGTCTGATCGAGCCACGCGCGCGGGGGCGGGCGCACGAGAACCAGTTGATCGCCGCCCGTGTATTCGCGGACCGTGATGTCGAGGCCGTCGATCGAAACGTAGCCCTTCCGCCAATAGCCCGATGTCGTCGGCGCCAACCCCACCACCTGAATCGTCGCGTCCGCGATCGCCACGATCTTCGCCGAGGCGCGCAGCGGCACGAGGTTCACGCCGCATTGGCCGAAGATCTGCGCGCATTGCGACGACGCGATGATGCCGAGCGGCTTATCGAGGTCGTCCTTCACGTTCACGCACTCGAGGCGGACGCGATAGGAGTTGCCGTTGACGTTCCGGAACGCCTTCTTCACGCGCCCGTTGAGGTGCGTGATGACGACGCCGTCCGTCACCGAGAGCACCTTCTCGCGCACGATCACGGCGACCGGCGCATGCGGTTCGCCGCTCGAAATTTCGAGCGTGAACGCATTGAGCGGAAGCGTCAACCGGAGCGGCTCTTCGCCGAACCCCGCCGTGTTTGCCGGCAGTTCGACCGCCATCGACGGCACCGATTCGTATCGGCGGCCGAGGTGATTGATCGGCGCCGTCCAGTCTGTATAGCGGATCGGCGTCGGCGCACTCCCGAAGAGGAACTCGACGAGGATCGCCGACGTCTTTTCCGACTGAGAGAGAACGACATCGTTCATGTGACCTTCCTCCACGTCGTGCCGATGACACCCGCGAGGTATTGGCCGATGCCGTTGATCTCCGAGAGTTCGAGCGCGCGGCGATAGACGACGACGGCGTCGAGCCACGTGTCGTCAGCCGAAGCCGCGTCGCCGGCGTTGTTCGCGAACCGAAACACGCGCGCGCGGGCGCGATCGCCCGTGAACACGGGGATGTCGATCGCCGCCCTCGGCGCTTCGCCGCGGATCTGCCCGTCCTGGTAGACCTTCGCATAGAACCCGGGTTTCCAGGTCAGGCAAACGACGTGCGGCACGGCGCGCGGATAGAGGATGTCGGCGGTGACGATCGAGAGGTCGGGATCGACGACGCCCGAGTCCTCGTAGAAGCGCACGAGCGTCGGCGTCCAAAGAAGCGCGTCGGGACCCGCGGCCGCGCCGTCCTTGTAGCTCACGAGGAAGTCGTCGCCCATCGGATAGGTCTCGGTCGTTCGGCGCTGGGCGACCATGAAGATCGTCATGCCGAGCGCGTTCGAGAAGATCGGCTCGTCGGTGTCGGTGCGAAGTTCGCCCTTCAAGAACGGCCCCGCGCCCGGGTACGTGCGCGCGCGCAGTACGAGCGCGCCCGTAGCGAGGTAAGCGTGGCGCTGTTCGAGCGGCGGCACGGGCGACTCGAGGCCGCGCGTTTGATCGACGCGCAGGTCCTTCCATGTCGCGACGTCTTGTCCGGTCGTCGAAACGACGAGACCGCCGGGGTCCTTCATTCCGTTGGGCGACTCGAGCCAGAGGTGTAGGTCGCGAAGGCCGTCAGGTTGCAAGACGGGCATCGGGTCGCTGAAGAGTTCGATTGGCCACGAGCGATCGCGGAGTACTTCGATCGTCGAGACATCGACCGACATCAGCTCATCGCTCTGCCACTTCTCGCGATAGCCGTCGCTGTTGAAGCGCACGAGATGCGCGGACGTGACGAAACGGACGTCGGCCGGATCGAGACGCGAGGTGGCGAGGCTTTCGGACGGCGTGATGAATCGCGAGCCGCCGACGTCGATCGCGTCGTCAATGCCGCGGATGATGACCGTGCCGTCCCTGTAGCCGATCGCGATGAATTCGAAGAACCGACGCAGATCCGCGAGGCTCCCGGTCGGCGTGATTTCGATCGCGTTCGCCGCGAGCGAACGGATCTCCCAGAGCTTTTGCGGCGAGACGATCCACATGGAACGAAGGCGCCCGCGGCGGGAGTCCACAAAGCGAAGAATCTCGAAGGCCTTCTCGCGCGTCTTGCCCGTCAACGCGAAGTCGAAACCGATGCGCGGGCGATCGCCGAACCGCGACGTGATCGTGCCGCGCCCCTCCGCCGTGCGCTCGCCGGCGCGACGCACCGTCGCCGTGACGCCGTTCGGCCAGTCCATCCCCAGGGTGACGATCGGGATCTGCCGATACGTCGGCCACGGCGGGTTGTCCCAAGTCGGGAGCCAGGGCGATAGACCACCTGCGCCGACGACTTCGTCGAGCGTGAGGTTCACGTCCTGGTGGAAGTCGCTCAGCAATCGCGCCGAGCCGTCGAGCTCGACACTCGTCTGGATCAAAGGGATCACGCGCGCGCCCGCGGGATGCGCGCCGAGCGCCGCCGTCGCGGTGATCGTCGAAGGCGTGACGCTCGCGATTTGGAAGATCTCGATGTTGGTCGGACGCTTGTCCGCCCAGTCATGAACGATCGCGCGGCCACCGGGAAAGAACCGGCGATAGCGCGCATCGCACGTGATCGTCGCCACGGAGACGGGCGCCGTGAGCTTCGCCTTGTCGGTGTAGAGCGGGATCAAAAGCTCTTGGTGCGCGTGCCTGAGCAGCGCGTTCCACATGCGCGCGCTTTCGTCGCGGCCGAACCCCACGAGATGCACGCCGATCGATCTCGTCGGTCGATCGACGAGGCCTCGGCGTTCCTCCGCCTGTGAGAACGCCACCGTGACGTCCGTGAGCCAGGACGATTCGACGGTCGCGCCGCCGTCCCAGTTGTGGAGGAAGAAGTCGACGAGTTCGGGCAGGTACCCCGGCTCGATCGTTGCGAGATCGCCCCGCTTCTCGAGGACCTCGATCGCCTCCTTCGTAACGCGAAGTGCCATCAGGTGACCCTCACGCCGAAGAATTGATCGTCGATGTCTTGCCGTTCGATGGGCGCGGCCGCGGCATTCAGAGAGTCGGTCAAGAGCAGCTCGCGCCAGGTCGTCGTCGTGACGACCACCGCAACGCTCTCGCGCGCGACGGCGCCGTCCGCGTCGGCGGTGACTTGCTTCAGCGTTTCGGAGCCGGCCGCGTCGAGTTCGGTGTGCGTACTGTGTGCGAGCCCCATGATCGGACCGCGCGTGGCCTTCGTCGCCTCGGCGAACCGGAAGGTGTCGGTGGCGTTCGTGCCGCCGTTCGCCGCGATGAACGTGCCCGCGTCGTCGGCCTCGATGTCATCGACCGTCGAGAAGTGCGCGACGGCCCCGGGTGTCGGGGTGAAGTCCTTCAGGCCGTCCGAGACCGGTGCGATCGCCGTGGTCGTCACGTCGCCGAGGAACGTCAAGAGATCGAAGCTCGCGTCCGACGCAATGTAGATGTCGTCGAGATTGAACGTGCCGCCGCTCGCGACGGCCGCGCAGATCTCCACCTTCGTGATGAGGTTCGACGGCGTCGATCCGCGCGTGTCCACGCTCGTGAGTTCGACGATGGGCGCCTGTTCAATCCGGACCTCGACGCGCCCGAGAAGGACGTCGCAGAAGACCTTCGCCTCGAGGAAGAACCACGTGTCACGTGGCAAGACGTCGGTTGTCGCGAGAGTCGAGATGTCGTTCCGAACTTCGAGATGCCCCTCGGTCGGCGAGTCGGCGACGAACCAGACGACCGTCTTCTCGTCGACTCCCGACATGAAGCGGATCAGCGGGTTCGTGACCGCGTTCGAGAATCGAAACGCGAGACCGACGAGGCACGCGCGTTCGGACATCGCCGGCCGGAACGTCGGCGAGAGAACGAGCGGCGTCGCCGATTGGTTGTGGGTCAACGAGAGTCCGCCGCGGCGCCCAGCGGCGTCGAGGTTCACTGCCGGCAATGTCCCGTATCGCCGATCGAGCAGCGATTGGAGCTTGGCGACTTCGAATCCCTCGACCCATCGGAGCGTCATAGGGGCGCCGCCCTGATCGCCGATCGGACCAACCCGGGGTTCTGACCCATGCGGCGAATCAACGAATCGAAGATCCCGTGCGAGAGGCGGTCGGCTTGCTCGGGATCGAGAACGAGGAGTCCGACCGAGGATGCCGACGATCCACCGCCGCCCGGCCCGACCGAACCACCTTCCGCGAAGTGCCGCGAGAGGTTCGTCGCGCGTGCCGGCGTCGAGAGCCCGCGAGCGATGTCACGCGGGATAAGCCGATGATTGAGCGCCGCCATGAAGGCCTCGCCATAGTGATTCACGGCGGCTTCCCGCATCACCCATTCGCCCGGCGTGAGCTTCGCATCCACGACGTCGCGATGAACGCGCGGTCCCGGTACCGGTCCGCCGCCGTCGAACGCGAGCACCGGCCCGCCACGGTTTAATCCCTGCGTGATGTTCAGTCCGAACGCGCCTGCGAGCGCGCGGAAGACCGCGAGCTTGATGAGCATCTGCCCGATCGTCCGCAGGAAGTTCCCGGCGAAGTTCGAGAACGAGAAGTCCGCCTCGGTGAATCCGACGGCGATGTCGCCCGCAGCGTTCGCGAATGACTCACCGATGCGAAGGCCCGTCTCTCGAAGGTCGGCGCCCTTCCTGATCGTATTGTTCGCGCCCGCCTCGAAGCCCCGAAAGAGATCATCGAGGTCCTGCGTGCGCACCTTCTCGGCGGTGTCACCGAGCTTCTCGAGTTCGGCCGTGGCCTTCGCGAGCTTGTCGGCGAGCTCGGGGTTCTTCCGAATCAACTCGTCGTATTCGGCGCGAAGGATGGCCATCTTCGTCTTGACTTCATCGAGCGCGTCGGCGTCCTTCTGTGTGGCCTCGGACTCGAAGAGAAACCCGCCTTCGCGTTGTTGCCGAATGGCACTGCGTTGCGCGTCGAACTCTTCCCGCGCCGTCTTGATGAGGTCGGCGATCTGCTTCGCGGAGTCCTCGGCCTGGCGAAGGGATTCCTCCTTGGCCTTCCGTCGTTGCTCGTCTTCGAACTTCTGAATTGCCCGGAGCGCATCCAGGCGATCGCCGATCGCCGTCTGAAGGGCGATCTCGGCGTCGTATTGCTTGTCGAGTTCTGCGTGGACGTCGGCGTTCGCGCCCTTCGCCTGCCGAATGGCTGTGATCTGGGCGGCGATCGAATCGACGATCAGTTTCCGTTTGGTGATCTCGGCGTCGAGCGGCTCGATCTCGATGCGCTTTCGTTCCTCGACGAACTTCTCGAGCGAGATCTTCTTCTCTTCGAATTGCGCGAGGAGATCTTCGACGTCGCGCTTTCTCTGCTTCTCGCGCTCGGCATCGTTTCCGGCTGCGCGGAGGTCGGCGAGACGCTTCTCGGCATCGGCGTTCGCGTTGACGATCGTCTCGATCGCGACGCGCTCGTCCTTGACCTTCTTGTCGGCCTCCTCCTTGTGACGCTTGCGATCGCGGATGTAGCGCCCTTCGCGACGCGTCATCAGATCAGTTTCGAGCTTCCCGATCTCGTCGTTCGCCTTCGAAATGCCGTCCTTTGCGTCCTCGAACGCGCTCGGCAGCGCGTTGGCGATCTGCACGACCGCGAGGCCCATTTGCTTCTTGTCGTCGTCGAGCTGGTTCTTCTGCTTCTCGAGATTGAGGAAGTCGGAGTTCTTAAGGTTCGTCCGGATCTTCCGAAGAGTCTCGTCGGTGATCCCCGGGATGTAGCTGAGCGCGGTCGCAGCGGCATCGGTGATCGAATCGATGATCTCCGCACCGGCCAAACCCAGTCCCTTGATGCCGAGGACGATGCCGTCGAAAACGATGATGAGCGTCGAGGCGAAGACCTTACCGAGGCCGATGAAGAGTTCCGCGATGCCGCGGACGGCGAAACCGAGCGGATCGAAGAGGTATGCCTTCGCAACGATCCAGAGTTCTTTTGCCCGTGTCTGAGCGCTGTCGAGGACGTTCTCGAACTTACGAAGGTCGCTCAGTACATCGCCGGTCGAGTCCGATACACCCGACATGGCGTCACGCAGATCGTTCGTGAATCCCGTGGCGTCGAGGATCGCCTTCACGATCTCACCCAAAACGACGCCGATCAGGATCCACTTCGCGAGTACGAGTGCAATCGGAGTGAGGAACGCGGCGATCTTGATTCCGGCAATCGCGGCCGCGATCTCAAGCACGATCGGCAGAAGCTTCGTTCCTCGCGCCGCAAGTTCGATGACGACCTGGAGGACCCCCTGCCCGGTATCGCTCTTGAGGAAGTCCGTGAGCTGCTTCACGGCCGGAATGAGCGCCGAGAGGATCGAGACCTTGACCTTGATGAACTCCTTCCCCTGCTCCCCCAGCTCGTTGTTCAGGTCGTTCGTGAGTTGAACGGCCTTCTTGAAGTCGTCGGTCTGATCGCCGACGCCGGCGTACTTCCGCAAGAGGAGATCGACGCCCTTCGACGCGAGCTCGCCGCTCTTCTCGAGATCCTTCAGTTCCTTGACGACACCGCCGAGTCGGCCCGATCCCTCTTGACCGAATTTCGCCACCGAAATTGCGACGGCATCGATCGACTGCCCGGTCGATTCTGCCGTCGCCAAGACCGCTTCGAGCGTCTTGTCGATTTCGTTGACCGACACGCCGAAGTTCAAGAGGGTCGCAGCGAGAGCGGCGACATCATCGTCGTCTTGCGCAAAGCGAATTCCCAGTCTCGCGGCGACATCGGCGATCCGTTCCATCTCCGCGCGGTTGCCGCGGAGAGCCGCGAGAAGTCGGCGTTGCGCATCGGCGGCACCGGCCGCTTCGGCGATCGCCTTGTTCGCGGCTTGAAGCGATGCGAATGCCGCGACGACACCGGCGACCTGACCCGTGATCGGTGCGAGCCTGGCCTTCAGTTCGCCGACGTCGTTCTTCAGCTCCTTGAACGCACGACCGATCGCCGCGAGACCGCCCGTGAGCTTATCCTGGAGGAGCGCTTTGATTGTGACGGTCTGTTCCGGCAAGGCTCTTCACCAATCGGTTGAACTGATCGAGGGCGTCTTTTTCGAGGATGCTCGCGAGGGTCGTTCGCATCGCGGAGAGAACCCGCGACGCGCGACGATTTGCGCGATCGGTCCAGTACTTCAGCTCGTCGACGGACCATCCGCCGTAAGGCCACCCGGGGCGGTGTCGGTGGAGGATGCCTTCGAGGTCGTGGCCTTGGGCGACGAGGCTTTGGATCGCATCGCCGACATCCAGCTCGAGATGCTGAACTCCTTGCCGGACGCCTTCGCGATCGCTTTCTCCATCGTCGCCACCCAAGGGCGCCACTTCTTCTCCTCGCCGAAGTTCATCTCGACCCAGGCATCGACGATGACGGGCAGTTCCCAATGCGCGAGGTCTTCGAATTTCTGCGTCGGCGAATCGAACGTGACGCATTCGGAGACGAGATCGAGAAGATCGGTCAAGACGATCGGCATCGCATGCGAGAGCGCTGCGGTCGCGATCTCTTCGGGCGTCGATTCCTTCTTGATCGTGATGGATCCGAACGCCCCGAGGACGCCCGCGATCCGTTTCGAAAACTTGCCGATGTGCTTGATGCCCATCGGAAAGACGTTGGCCTTCTTGCCGTCTCCGAGATCGACGACCTTGGCCGGATTCATCACTTCGTTCATGACTGCACTCGATTCGGGAAAGGCGCGCGGACCGCACGCGCCCCTTTTCCCCTTCCCTCCCTGATCGCCCGGCGTCTATTCCGGGACGGTCCGATCGACCGAGATCACGAGGCCGACGGGAGCGCGCCCTTGACCTTCGTCAAGGTGCCCGCATCCGTGGACGTGACCGCACTCAAGACCGAGACCGTGAGCGTGAACGACGAGAAGTCTTCGACCTTCAGATCGGTGCCGGACGGAACGATCGAGACGCGCGCCTCGCGGACCCATTGGTTCGCGTTGCTACCCGTGCCCATCCACACTTCGAACTTGCCTTGGACGTCGCCCGACGACTGCGGCGAGATGCGACGCTTGCCGGTGATCGCGGCCGTCGAGTAGACGACGACCTTGTTCGCATCGGTCGCGATCGCGCCGCCGGACTTCACGCGGAGAATGCCGCGATCGACGGAGACGACTTCCCAGTCGATGTCCTGGGCGTAGATCGTGCCGCTGTCGCCGGTCGCCTTGTAGATCACGGATCCCGCGATCGCCGCTTCATTCGCGGCCGGCGCCTCGGAGACGGTGACCTCGGTCTTGCCGCCGACGAACGCCGACGACACGACCGTGTAGGTGCGCGCGTTCAAGATGTTCGCCAGGCCCGTGCCTTCGAGGATGAAGACCTTGCCCACCGTGAAATGCGCGGTGAGATCGGACGCGCCGATCGTGATCTTCTTCGTCGCGACATCGACGGCAGAGACCGCCGCCGTCGTGAGCACGCCCGCCGAAACCGCAGCCGACATGATGCCCGCGATCGCGCCGAGCCCGTAGACGCGCGTCGAGGCGGCGTCCGAGTCGTGGAGTTCCTTCAAGCGGCCGGCGTGCAGGAAGTGCGTGACGCGCTTGTGCGCGGCCGCGACGGTGTAATCGACGGGCGCACCCGACATGAACAAGAGCGCCATGTTGTCCATGTTGAAATTCGAGCACTGGATCTCCCAGGACTCGTCGATCTTCGGCACCGCGACGTCGACGCGACGCTGCACGCCGCCATCCGGGTCGTAGAGTTCGACCTTCGTCGGCGTCACCGTGGGCTTCACCGACTGGATGACGCCGAGGTCCACCAACGCTTGTTCGACGCCGCCGATCGCGTCGCGCTTGAAGTAGCAGCGACCGCCCACCTGCAAGAACTCTTGGAAACCGACGATGCTCATGATCTCCCCTCCATCAGTAAGACACCTCGAACGTGGCGATCACGCCTTGGACCCCGAGGTTGAGGTCGTAGAACTCGACGATGCGTGTGCTCGACGGCTTCACGCCGAAGATCACCGGATCGCCGTTTGTGTCGCTGGATGCAGTCAGCCCGCGAATGATCGCTTCCGCGTCGTCGATCATCCGATCGAGAACGGTGTCATCGATCCCGGGTTCGGTCGCGTCGTCCGGAAGCGTCGTCACGAGATCGAGCGCAAGCACCGCGGGAATGCCGACGCGATCTGCCGATCGCAGAAGCTGCCCGTCCTCGAAGCGCACGGCGATCCCGCACGCATGTCGCGCGAAATCGAACGTCAACCAGTTGACCGGGCCACGGGTGACGAAGTACTTCCGCGGCGGAACCTCCTCGGCGAGCTTCTTCAACGTCGCGAGCAGCGTGTGGCGTGGGCTCATGCGGCGCTCCCGTTCAGGTAGCGGCCGATCGTGACCGCGAGCTTGCGCGCGATATCCGGCAAGAGCTTCAGGAAGTTGTCGCGCAGGTAGTGCCGCGGCTCGAGGTCGAGCTTCCGCAGGAGCAAATAGGCCGTGCGGTTCTTGTCGATCGCGTCGAGCTGCGCCTGTCCTGCGCGCGAGGACGCGAGCGCATACGCGCGCGCGGCCTTCTTCGCGGCGGCCCGAACGGCGCGGGCCTCGGGCGACCGGTCGCCGTCCTTGAGCGCACGGAGCTTCTGGCGCGCCGCGACCGAATTCGCGAGCGCGACACGCGCCTTGCTCACGTGCTTTGCGGCCGTGTCCACGACGAGTCGACCGACGAGATTGCCGCGCGCGATCAATTCGAACTTGAGATCCCGGGGGTCCTGTTTCGGGCCCTCGTACCTCGGCACGCCCGACGTCGTGAGCGAGTCCTCGACCGGCATCGCGAGCGTCTTCGCGTTCTTCGGCTTGATCGTCGGGTACGGCGACGAGGGGTCCTTGCCCTTGGTGCCGAACTCTTGAACGCCGGCGTATTGAAGCGCCGCGCCCGAGAGGATCCCGACGCGACACGCGGGAATGCCGTCGATCAATTCGCCGCGGCCAGTGATCGATCGCGCGAGGTTGCCTTGTTGACGCAGCGTCTGAAGGACGATGCGCGAGATCTTGCCGGCGATGACCAAGGATTCGCGCGCGAAGAACTCAACGACGGCGGCGAACACCTTCGCCTTGCCGAAACGGATGAAGAGTTGATCGAGCAACGACCGGGACTCGGGGTCGAACTCGAATGCGATTTGTCCCTCGCTCATACGAGTCGCCTCCGTGCCGACGCGAGGCGTTTGAAGAGCGGGTGAAGGTCTGCGTCCTCGTAGACGCCCGATCCGCCCTCGAAGTTCTGCGACTTGATCGCGATGCGCTCGGGCGCCAAGCGGACCTGCATGA
>FRDC01002354.1_pt2 | contig 42382 bp, 59 predicted proteins | sample 1106171 | NCBI WGS metagenome assembly FRDC01 (sample SAMEA3930566, study PRJEB13176) | freshwater metagenome | biome: Drinking water system; feature: drinking water; material: water | place: Singapore | collected 2014-12-20 | reverse complement strand
GTTGGTGCTGGCGTCGTTGCTAAAATTATTGAGTGAGAACGCAAGCTTGTTAGAGGCTGAATTCGATGTGGTAGACATTGAATCGGAACACAATGGAAAATTATTATGCAAAGTCAAAAAATTAGAATTCGGCTTAAAGCTTTCGATTATCGCCTAATAGATAAATCAGCGATTGAGATTGTAGAGACGGCTAAAAGGACTGGTGCGGTTGTTAAAGGACCAGTTCCGCTGCCTACAAGAATTGAACGCTTTGATGTATTACGGTCGCCTCATGTAAATAAAACATCACGTGATCAATTTGAAATTCGAACACATTTGCGTTTAATGGACATTATTGATCCAACAGACAAAACAGTTGATGCTTTGATGAAGTTGGATTTGCCTGCAGGGGTGGATGTGGAAATTAAATTGTAACCAATTGTAATATAAAGTTCTATTAGAATTGGAAAATTGCTTTCGCATAAACGCAAAATAAGAGCTGCAAAAAGAGGAAAAAATGACTTTAGGATTGATTGGACGAAAAATCGGAATGACAAGAGTATTCACAGAGAATGGTGATAGCTTGCCGGTTACTGTTATCGATATTTCAAATAATCGAGTTACGCAATTAAAAAGAATGGATTCTGATGGTTATTGCGCAATACAATTAGCTTTTGGAAGTAAGCGTTCAAATAGGATATCCAAACCGATTGCAGGTCATTTTTCCAAAGCTGCTGTTGAAGCCGGGGCGATTTTAAAAGAATTTAGAGTCTCTGAATCTGAATTAGGTCGATTTAATATTGGAATGACAATCAATAGTAATATTTTTAAAGTCGGTCAGAAAGTCGATATTTCGGGGACAACAATTGGAAAAGGATACGCAGGTACAATTAAATTACATCATTTTTCATCGAATAGAACTAGTCATGGCAACTCAAAAGCACATAGAAAACCTGGCTCGATAGGGATGGCGCAGGATCCGGGACGTGTTTTTCCTGGGAAAAAAATGTCTGGCCATATGGGGAATGTTAGAAGAACAATGCAAAACCTGGAAATAATTCGAATTGATGAAGAGAAACAATTACTTTTAGTTAAAGGTGCAATACCTGGTTTTAAAGGCAGTAATGTAGTGGTATTACCTAGTATAAAAGCTTAAAAATAAACTATAGAACATTAATGGCAATAGGATGAATAAGCAATGGAATTAGAGCTTATTGATAAAGAAACGAAAGAGAACATAATTGTTTCGGATCAAGTTTTTGATAGAAAATACAATGAAGCGCTTGTTCATCAAGTTGTCACATCGTATTTGTCTAATGCACGTACGGCAACTAGAGCACAAAAGGGTCGATCTGATATAGCAAAATCTACTAGAAAGCCATGGAGGCAGAAAGGTACAGGGCGTGCTAGAGCTGGAATGGCATCAAGTCCGATTTGGCGAGGAGGTGGAAAAATTTTCCCGAACTCACCTGATGAGAATTATAAGAAAAAGCTTAATAGAAAAATGTATCGGGCAGGCATGAGTGTTATTTTCTCTCAGTTGATTAGAGATAATAGGTTAATTGTGGCGGAACAAATTAGCGTTCAGTCACCAAAAACTAAAGAATTTGTAGAGAAAATAACAAAGCTTGGTCTGAAAGAAGTTTTAGTAATATCGCATGAAATTGACGATAACTTGTATTTATCCTCGCGAAATGTCCCACATGTGTCAGTAGTCGAGGTGCAAAATGCTGATCCAGTTAGTTTGTTAAAATATGAAAAGACTCTGATTACAGCAAATGGATTAAAGAAAATTGAGGAACTTTTGACATGAAAGAAATTAAAGTGAATCAAGAAAGATTATTGAAAATAATTTTTGCCCCGCATATTTCTGAAAAGGCAACATTTGTTGGTGAGAAAGATAATCAAACAATTTTCCGTGTAGCACTTGATGCTACAAAAAAGGAAATTAAAGATGCTGTAGAGTTGTTATGGAGTGAACAAAAAATAAAAGTAGATAGTGTAAGAACAATCACGGTTAAAGGTAAGAAAAAAAGATTTGGACGGTTTCTGGGATGTAGAAGCAATTGGAAAAAAGCGATTGTAAGTATCAAAGACGGTCAAGAAATAAATTTTACCAATTTCACGAGCACAGAGGTTAAGTGATGGCGTTGATAAAATTAAAACCAACTTCGCCTGGAAAGAGGTCAGTAGTTAAATTAGTAAATAAAGAACTGTACAAAGGAAAACCGTATAAGAATTTAATCGAGAAACAAGCTAAAAATGCTGGACGTAATCACCATGGGCATATAACAGTTCGACACCATGGTGGGGGTCATAAGCATCATTATCGCTTAATTGATTTTAAGCGTAACAAAGATAATATTCCTGCAATAGTGGAAAGAATTGAATATGACCCCAACAGAACGGCAAATGTAGCTTTGTTGTGTTATCAGGATGGTGAAAGAAGATATATAATTGCACCTAAGGGATTGAGTATTGGTGCAAAGTTACTTAGTGGGGATAATGCGCAGATAAAAACTGGTGATGCGATGTCATTACGACATATTCCAATGGGAACAATCATTCATTGTGTCGAATTATTACCCGGTAAAGGTGCGCAACTGGCTAGATCCGCTGGAGCATCTGCGCAGCTACAAGCACGAGAAGGAAGTTATGCGCAGATTAAATTGCGCTCGGGTGAAATGCGAAAAGTTCACATTGATTGTCGAGCTACAATTGGAGAAGTTGGCAACGTGGAACATAATTTAAGATCTATTGGAAAAGCTGGTGCCGTGAGGTGGCGTGGTAAGAGGCCGACGGTCCGTGGTGTTGCAATGAATCCGATCGATCATCCGCATGGTGGAGGAGAAGGTAGAACATCAGCAGGCAGACATCCTGTTAGTCCATGGGGTGTACCCGCGAAAGGATATCGAACTCGAAATAATAAACGAACTGAATCCATGATAGTTAGACATCGTTATACGAAGAGAGGATAGTGAATAAATGGCACGATCAATTAAAAAAGGACCATTCGTAGATAATCATTTATTAAAAAAAATTGAAGTTGCCCGGGATAAAAATGATAAGCGACCTATTAAAACGTGGTCAAGGCGCTCTACGATAATACCTGATTTCATTGGATTCACAGTTGCTGTGCACAATGGTAAGCAACATATTCCAGTCTTTGTTACAGAGAATATGGTTGGTCATAAATTCGGTGAATTTTCACTGACAAGAACCTTTAAAGGCCATGCTGGTGATAAAAAGGCAGTCACTAAACGTTAGGAAAGAATAATGGAGACATTGGCGGTATTGAAAGGAGCGCGATTATCGGCACAAAAAGGAAGGCTAGTTGCAGATCAAATAAGAGGATTGCCGGTCGATGAGGCATTGCAAATTTTGCAATTTAGCCCAAAAAAGGGAGCTGCGATAGTACGTATGTTGTTAGAATCAGCTATTGCTAATGCGGAACATAATGATGGTGCAGATATTGACGAACTGAGGGTTACATCGATCTATGTTGATAGAGGGATGTTTATGAAACGTACCAGTGCAAGAGCTAAAGGTCGCGGGAACAGAATACTTAAACCAACGTGTCATATTTCTCTGACGGTAGGTGCTAAGATTAGAAATTAACATAGGGTCATAGTTAATGGGACAAAAAATACATCCGATTGGTTTTCGCCTTTCAGTAAATAAAAACTGGCAATCTCGATGGTATGCGAATAGCATTGATTTTGCAAAAATGCTCAATGAAGACATAAAAGTGCGGCATTTTTTGAATGAGAAATTAAAGAATGCTTCAGTAGGCAGAATTTTGATAGAACGACCATCTAAAAATGCGAGAGTGACAATATTTAGCTCTAGGCCAGGTGTGGTCATTGGAAAGAAAGGTGAAGATATAGAAGTATTGCGAAGCGAACTTCAAAAAAGAGTGGGCGTTCCTGTACACGTCAATATCGAGGAGATAAGAAAACCTGAGATTGATGCTCAATTGATAGCTGATAATATCGCACAGCAATTGGAAAAAAGGATAATGTTTAGACGTGCGATGAAGCGCGCTATGCAAAATGCAATGAGGCTTGGGGCGCAAGGTATCAAGATAATGAGTTCGGGAAGACTGAATGGTATCGAGATTGCCCGGACAGAGTGGTATCGCGAAGGTCGGGTGCCATTACATACGATAAGAGCAGACTTAGATTATGGGACTGCTCAAGCACAAACTACATATGGAATCATCGGTATAAAGGTCTGGATCTTTAAGGGTGAAATTCTCGGAAATTCAGAACATACGATGGCATTGCACAATGCAGCAGGTTCAGAAAATGAGAAGAGAAAGATGTCTAAGAAATCAATCCTGACGTTACCAGATGTGGATTCAAAATCTACATCAAATAGTGATAAAACAACCTCTCCAGATGAATAGAAAGCAATAATCAGCAATGTAGAAACAAACGGAGAAATTGATGCTTCAACCATCGAGAACAAAATATAGAAAGCAGCAAAAAGGTAGAAATACTGGAATAGCAACAAGAGGAGCGAAAGTAAGCTTTGGCGAATATGGCTTAAAGGCGTTGGGGCGAGGGCGACTAACAGCGAGACAGATTGAAGCTGCACGACGAGCTATGACGAGACATATCAAGAGAGGTGGTAGAATATGGATCAGGATTTTTCCAGATAAACCGATTTCTCAAAAGCCTGCAGAAGTGAGGATGGGAAATGGCAAAGGTAGTCCGGAATATTACGTAGCTGAAATACAACCGGGTAAAGTGCTTTATGAAATGGATGGGGTGGATGAAAGTTTGGCGAGAGAAGCTTTTTTACTCGCGGCAGCTAAACTGCCTATTAAAACCACGTTTATCGTTAGACAAATTGGTGTATGAACATGAAAACTAACGATCTGAAAAATAAATCACTTCATGAGTTAAACGAAGAACTATTGGCTCTATTAAAAATACAATTTAGTTTGAGAATGCAGCATGCGACTCAGCAATTGTCAAATAACAAACTAATTAGGCTTAATAGAAGAGAAATAGCAAGAGTAAAAACTGTGATTTCACAAAAAAATAATCATGCATAGCGTAAATATAAAACGTAGTTTAAATGGCAAAATAGTCAGTAACAAGATGGATAAGACAGTTACTGTGCTGGTTGAGCGTCGATTAAAACATCCTCTTTATGAGAAATTTATAACACGTTCTAAAAAATATCTAGCGCATGATGAAAGTAATAATTTGAATGTAGGTGACATAGTAATCATTGAAGAGTGTCGCCCAATATCAAAAAATAAAAACTGGAAAGTTAGGGAATTGCTTGGCAGTAAGAAAAACAGTGAAATTAGTTAAATTGTTAATTTTTATAAAACTCGAATAGTAAAATCTAATAGAGAGCAGTCAATGATACAGATGCAATCAAAATTACGAGTGGCTGATAATACGGGTGCAAGATCTTTAATGTGCATTAAAGTGCTAGGAGGATCAAAAAGACAATATGCCGGTATTGGGGATATAATTAAAGTCAGTATAAAAGATGCAGCGCCACGAGGAAGAGTAAAAAAAGGTGAAGTTTACAATGCTGTAGTTGTACGCACGACGAAAGGTGTAAGACGAATTGACGGTTCATTACTAAAATTTGACGATAATGCCGCTGTGTTATTGAATAATAAATTGGAACCGATTGGTACACGTATTTTTGGACCTGTAACCAGAGAATTGCGTACTGCAAAATTCATGAAGATTGTTTCATTAGCTCCTGAAGTTTTATAAATTGGTGATTGAGAATGCCTAGAATAAAAAAGGGTGACGAAGTTATTGTTATTACCGGCAAAGATAAAGGTAAAAGAGGTTCAGTTATACGAGTAATGAAAAATGATCATATAATTGTGCAAGGCATTAATTCGGCAAAAAAACACCAAAAACCAAATCCAGCAACTGGAGTTACAGGCGGGATAATTGATCAGGAAATGCCGATACATATATCGAATGTCGCTATTTACAATTTTAAAACTAATAAATTCGATAAAATTAAAATGAGTTTAGATCCGCAAAAAGGAAAAGTAAGAGTTTTTGGATCTACAGGTGAAACTATTTGATAATCTTGGAGTTGGTAAAGCATGGCTCGATTAAAAGAATATTATCAGACAACAGTTATAAAAAAACTGATGAATGATTTTAATTATAAATCAATAATGGAAGTACCAAGAATATCAAAGATTACATTGAATATAGGTCTTGGGGAAGCTACAACCGATAAAAAGATAGTTGAAAATGCTCTAGCTGATTTAAAAAAAATAAGCGGTCAACAACCGATAATTACACGTGCGAAAAAGTCGATAGCGACTTTTAAGGTTAGAAAAGATTATCCAATAGGCTGTAAGGTTACATTACGGCACGTACGAATGTATGAGTTTTTGGACCGATTAATTGGTATTGCAATCCCAAGGATAAGGGATTTCAGAGGTATTTCGAGCAAATCATTTGATGGAAGAGGAAATTATAATTTAGGCATTAAAGAACAGATAATATTCCCAGAGATCGATTATGACAAAATTGATTCATTGCGTGGAATGAATATATCAATTACCACAACAGCGAAAAATGATTCTGAGGCTAAGGCATTATTAGAGGCTTTTCACTTTCCATTTAAAAATTGAGACAATTATGGCAAAGCTTTCATTGATAAATAGAAATCTTAAAAGAAAAAGAATAGTAGAGAAATATGCAAATAAGAGAGCGAAATTGATCGATACTATTAATAATAATGCTTTATCATCTGAAGAAAGGAATGAAGCCCGATTATCTCTACAGTTACTTCCAAAAAATTCTAGTCCAATAAGATTAAGAAATCGGTGCGAATTGACTGGACGGCCACGAGGCGTTTACTCAAAATTTGGCTTAGGAAGAATTAAGCTAAGAGAAATTGCGATGAGCGGTAAAATTCCTGGCATCACAAAAGCAAGTTGGTAATCTCTGACTTATAAATTAAGGATAATAGTTGAAATGAGTTTAAGTGATCCAATTTCTGATATGTTAACTCGAATCAGAAATGCTCAGATGGCTAATAAGGCATTTGTGAGAATGCCCAGCTCGAAATTAAAATTAGCTATTGCAAAAGTCCTCCTTGATGAGGGTTTTATTAATGGCTATGAAGTAAATGAAATTTCAAAGAAATACGAGTTGCTAATCAATCTTAAATATTATTGTGGCACTTCAGTAATTGAAAAAATTGAACGTATAAGCAAGCCTGGATTAAGAATTTACAAGTCACATAGAGACTTGCCAGATATACAAAATGGACTGGGTATTGCGATAATAACTACTTCAAAAGGTGTGATGACTAATCAAAAAGCTAAAGCTATTGGATTAGGTGGCGAGTTATTATGTTATGTTATCTAACTATTTGAGTTAAAAATATTATGTCACGAGTTAGTAAAAATCCGATTATGTTGCTAAAAGAAGTAGAGATCAGCTTAACCGGAAAAAAACTTACAGTAAAAGGACCGTTAGGTGCTGTTAATCAAGATATTCCAAATGAAATTGAAGTTGAAAACCAAGGCAATGCGTTACTTGTTAAAAGTAATATAAATACGCAACATGCTAATGCGCTAGCTGGTACAATCCGAATGTTAATAGCTAATATGATTAAAGGCGTAACAATAGGATTCGAAAAAAAACTTCAATTAGTAGGGGTCGGATATCGAGCGCAGATTAATCAAAATAAAATTAATTTAGCCTTGGGTTTTTCTCATCCAATTGATCACGAGATACCGACAGGGATTAAAATTGAAACACCTACACAGACAGAAATAGTGATCAAGGGGATCGATAAGCAAAAAGTGGGGCAGGTAGCGGCAGATATACGTGCCTACAGAAGTCCGGAGCCATATAAAGGCAAGGGTGTTAGATATAGCGATGAAGTTATAATATTAAAAGAAACTAAGAAAAAATAGCTAAAAAATATGAAAAGTAATAACGAAAGACGACAGCTTAGAGCAAAACAAACAAGAATTCGGATTGTTAATAACAATGCGATACGGCTTACTGTTCATAAAACAAATTCTCATATTTATGCTCAGATAATTGATGACAAAAAAAATATGGTTATTATACAAGCATCGTCGCTAGAGAAAGATTTTAAAAAAGAATTGAATAATGGCGGAAATATATCTGCAGCAATTTTAATTGGGAAAAAAATAGCGCAGAAAGCAATAGAACACGGAGTATCGAAAATTGCATTCGATAGATCGGGTTATCGATATCATGGACGTGTTAAAGCCTTGGCAGAAGCTGCGCGCGAAGAAGGATTAATTTTCTAAATAATCAAAATGTCAAAACTGAATAAATTAAATAGTAAAACCAACACTGAAGAAGAAACTGGAGACAATCTTCGTGAAAAAATGGTAGCGATTAATCGTGTGACTAAAGTTGTTAAGGGCGGTAGGATATTAGGATTTGCAGCGCTGACTGTAGTGGGTGATGGGGATGGCGGTGTCGGTATGGGGAAGGGAAAAGCAAGAGAAGTTCCAGTAGCTGTTCAGAAAGCAATGGATGAGGCGAGAAAAAAATTAATTAAAGTTAAATTGAAAGGTGGAACGATATATCATCCAATCACAGCCTCTCATGGAGCAGCAAAAATATATATGCAGCCTGCGCCTGAGGGCACTGGAATTATTGCAGGGGGTCCTATGCGTGCGATATTTGAAGTAATGGGAATGACCAATATTTTGGCAAAATGTATTGGCTCCACCAATCCTTATAATGTGGTTAGAGCTACCCTCAAAGGTTTGAGCATGATGAGAACACCTGCCGAGATTGCTGCGAAAAGAAATAAAAATTTAGAGGATATTATTATAGGTAAGAACTCATGACAAATAACTCTATCAAGGTAACTTTGATAAAAAGCCCAATTAGTACAAAGAGAACACATCGGGAAACAATTAAAGGTTTAGGATTAAGAAAATTAAATAGTATTTCAATATTAGAAGATACTCCAGCAATTAGAGGAATGATTCGAAAAGTATCTTATTTAATAAAATGTGATTAGATGAAATGTTTCTAAATACAATTAAAGCGGCTCCTGGAGCTAAAAGAAAACAAACACGAGTTGGCCGGGGAATAGGAAGTGGGTTTGGAAAAACTTGTGGTAGAGGACATAAAGGTCAAAAGTCACGCTCAGGTGGATTTCACAAAGTTGGATTTGAAGGTGGGCAGATGCCTATTCAACGTCGATTACCGAAGAAGGGATTTGTTAATTATAGGGCCAAATTAAAAACTTCTCTTAAGTTGCAGGAACTGGATTCTTTAGTAGAAGATGACAAAATAGATCTTAGTTTACTTAGAGAAAAAGGCTTGATATCAGGAAAGATTCGCAAAGTAAAAATTTATAACGCATCTGAAGGGAAAGTTAAATTTTGTTTTGATAATATTTCTGTTACTAAGAGTATACAAAGCAAAATAAACTAGAGGATGGATGACGTGAGCAACATGAGGAGAAGAATTGTCAGCTAATGGAATAATGCAAAAGCCAATAGATAAGTTTGCAGATTTAAAAAGAAGATTGCTTTTCTTATTTTTAGCACTAATCGTTTATAGAGTTGGAGCGCATGTACCAGTTCCTGGGATAGATCCTGTTGTTTTAAAAGATCTTTTTAATTCTCAAGAAAATGGCGTTTTGGGAATGTTTAATATGTTCTCGGGAGGAGCTCTTTCGCGCTTTTCAATTTTTGCGCTAGGAATCATGCCATACATATCGGCTTCAATTATTATGCAATTGGGGACGGTTGCAGTACCCTATTTAGAGACTCTTAAAAAAGAAGGTGAGAGTGGGCGGAGAAAGATAACGCAATATACTCGTTACGGAACACTTTTTTTAGCCTTAGTGCAAAGTTATGGTATTTCAATAGCGTTACAATCGCAGAATGGATTAGTGATTGTACCTGGCGGCATGTTCGTGCTAACAACAGTTGTTACTTTAGTAACCGGCACAATATTTCTAATGTGGTTGGGCGAGCAAATTACCGAGAGAGGAATTGGAAACGGTATATCACTAATTATATTTGCAGGAATCGCTGCTGGATTACCGAGTGCCATTGGTGGAACTCTAGATCTAGTTAGCACCGGCTCAATGCATTTTCTTGTTGCTTTAGCTATATTTATTGCTGCTGCCATGGTAACTTGTTTAGTTGTATTTATTGAAAAAGGACAGCGTAGAATTTTAGTTAATTATGCTAAACGGCAAGTTGGTAAAAAAATTTTCGGAGGACAGAGTTCGCATTTGCCACTTAAATTGAATATGGCTGGAGTCATCCCCCCGATATTTGCTTCAAGCATTATATTGTTTCCAGCTACCTTGGCGGGTTGGTTTGCAAGCAACGATTCCATGATTTGGTTAAAAGATATTAGTGGTGCATTAGCACCAGGCCAGCCAGTATATGTAATATTCTATGCAGTCATGATAATTTTCTTTTGTTTTTTCTATACCGCATTAGTATTTAATCCTAAAGAAACATCGGATAACCTTAAGAAAAGCGGCGCTTTTATTCCAGGTATCAGACCTGGCGAGCAAACGACACGCTATATTGAAAATATTATGTTGAGATTGACATTAAGTGGCTCTCTTTATGTAACCCTTGTTTGTTTATTACCTGAATTTCTAATACTAAAATGGAATGTCCCATTTTACTTTGGTGGTACATCATTATTGATAATAGTAATTGTAACGATGGATTTCATGTCGCAAATTCAATCTCATGTGATGTCTTCTCAATATGATAGTTTACTTAAAAAAGCAAATTTGAAAGGTAATAGTAGAATTCCTACGCACTAATGCTAAAGAATTTTCAATAAACTAAGATTTATGGCAAAAGAAGAAACTATACAAATGCAAGGCGAAATTCTTGAGACACTGCCAAATGCAACTTTCCGTGTAAAGTTAGAAAATGGACATATAGTACTAGGGCACATATCCGGTAAAATGAGGATGCATTATATAAGGATCTTACCTGGGGATAAAGTGACTGTTGATTTAACACCTTATGATTTAACAAGAGCACGAATCACTTTTAGAGCAAAATAAATAATTCAACAATTTAGAGAGTACGATGAAAGTCAGCGCATCAGTAAAGAAATTATGCAGAAACTGTAAAGTTATAAGAAGAAAAAGAATAGTACGCGTTATATGTGAAGATCCACGGCATAAGCAGCGTCAAGGTTAATATTTAACACAGGACAAAGAATGACAAGGATTGCAGGGGTAAATTTACCTAACCATCAACACGTTGGCATTGCATTAACATCTATCTACGGAATTGGAAGAACCAGATCCTCAAATATTTGTAAATCTGTGGGAATAAGCAAGGATATAAAGCTTAAAGATCTATCAGATAAACAGATCGACGATTTACGTGAGCAAATTTCTAAATTTACGATTGAAGGTGATTTGCGACGTGAGATTTCTATGAATATCAAGCGATTAATGGATTTGGGATGTTATCGGGGCCTAAGACATCGCAAAGGCTTGCCAGTTCGTGGTCAGAGGACACGAACAAATGCTAGAACTCGAAAAGGACCACGCAAAGCAATCAGAGCACGATGATTTAAACTTTTTACAGGATACCTAATCTGATGGCAAAAGTAGTATCAAAAGTAAGAAAAAAAATTAAAAAAAATGTTTCTGAAGGAATAGCGCATATACATGCTTCTTTCAATAACACAATAGTGACAATTACAGATCGTCAAGGAAATGCATTATCTTGGGCAACTTCTGGTGGCGCTGGATTTAAAGGATCAAGAAAAAGTACTCCTTTTGCAGCGCAGGTTGCAGCTGAAAACGCCAGTAAGATAGCCATAGAATGTGGAGTCAAAAATTTAGAAGTCAGAGTTAAGGGACCGGGACCTGGTCGCGACTCTGCGGTACGTGCGCTGAATTTGGCTGGTTTCAAGATTACTAGCATTTCGGACGTTACGCCTGTTCCACATAATGGATGTCGCCCACCCAAAAAAAGAAGAATATAGGAGAATATTTTGGCTAGAAATCTTGAACCAAAATGCAAGCAATGTCGTCGTGAAGGTGAAAAACTATTTCTGAAAGGAGAAAAGTGCTTTACAGACAAGTGTGCGATTGAAAGAAGAAATTATCCTGCAGGTCAGCACGGGCAAAAAAAGGGTCGCTTATCGGACTATGGTGTGCAGCTAAGGGAAAAGCAGAAAATAAAAAAAATTTATGGAATTCTGGAAAAACAATTTCGGAATATTTATAAAAAGGCCGATAGTAAGAAAGGAATTACAGGTGTAAATCTTATTCAGAATTTAGAAAGTCGATTAGATAATGTTGCATATTTGATGGGCTTTGGATCATCCCGTTCGGAAGCCCGACAAGTTGTACGGCATAATTGTGTGTTGGTTAATGGAAAGAGAACGAATATCCCTGCATACCAAGTAAAACCTGGTGATATCATTGAGCTATCTCAGAATGCAAAAAATCAGTTGAGAATAAAAACATCAATTATTGCGGCTGAAAATCGAACATTCCCAAGTTGGCTCGATATAAATGTAAAAGAAATGCGAGGAATTTTCAAAGTAGTACCAGATCGTTCTGATATAACTTCGACTATCAATGAATCGTTGGTTGTTGAATTGTATTCGAAATAATCTCATTTCAATTCGGTTGCAAATTTAAAGGACTTTGTTATGCATGGTCATGATTTATTAACACCTCGCATAGTTGATGTGCAAAATATTTCACCTTTACACGCTACAGTTGTAATGGAGCCTTTTGAACGAGGCTACGGTCACACTTTGGGTAATGCATTACGACGCATATTGCTGTCATCGATGAATGGTTTTGCTCCTACTGAAGTAAAAATTTCTGGAGTTTTGCACGAATATTCTTCCATTGAAGGAGTACAGGAAGATGTCGTTGACATTTTATTAAACATAAAAGGTATTATTCTTAAGCTGCATAATAATGATGAAGCTATGCTTACTTTGAAGAAAGCTGGAAAAGGCATTGTTACTGCGAGTGATTTTGAAGTTGGCCACGATGTTGAAATCGTCAATCCTGACCATGTTATTGCTCATTTAACTTCGGATGGGAGTCTTGAGATTCAACTTAAAGTTGAAAAAGGTCGTGGTTATGTACCTGCGACTCTAAGAAGATTAAAAAATCAAGATAATAATGTGGGTACAATATTGCTTGATGCATCTTTTAGTCCTGTAAAGAGAGTTAGCTATATCGTTGAAAGCGCACGAGTTGAACAGCGTACTGATTTAGATAAACTAGTGATTGATTTAGAAACAAATGGGATTGTCGATCCTGAAGAAGCAATACGATATGCAGCGCGAGTACTTGTTCAGCAGTTATCTGTATTTGCTGATCTGGAAAGCACTCCAATTCCAAAAGAACAACCCCAAACCCCCCAAATTGATCCTATCTTGTTAAGACCTGTCGATGATTTGGAATTGACTGTCAGATCAGCAAATTGCCTTAAAGTAGAAAATATTTATTATATTGGTGATTTGATTCAAAGAACTGAAGCCGAATTGCTAAGAACGCCCAATCTTGGAAGAAAATCACTTAATGAGATAAAAGAGGTGCTTGCTGCTCGTGAGCTGACATTAGGAATGAAATTAGATAATTGGCCACCTCCTAATTTAGATAATTTAGTAAAGGATATTAATCATGCGTCATAGGTGTGCTTTAAGAAAATTAAATAGAAGCAGTAGTCACAGGCTATTAATGCTTCGAAACATGAGTAATTCTTTAATAGAACATGAAGTAATTAAGACAACTTTACCTAAGGCAAAAGAATTACGAAAATTTATTGAGCCAGTAATTACTTTAGGGAAAGAAGGTTCGCTTTCTAATAAACGTCTGGCTTTTAATAAATTAAGAAATCGCGGTAATGTGATTAAGCTTTTCGCGGAACTTGGGCCTCGATATAATGAACGGCCTGGTGGATATATACGAATTCTTAAATTCGGATTTAGAAAGAGTGATAATGCCCCTATGGCATTGGTTGAATTGGTGGATCGACCTAACTTAGACTTATCTGATTCTGATCAAATGAAATCATAATTCAATTAATAACTTGTTTATTTTGTTGAATTATTGATTAATGTTGTTAGCTATTTTACTTGCACAAAATAAAGAAATACCTGATTCATAATAATAAGCTAAGTTATGATGAAATTCTAAGGTCATGCTCATTTTCTAATCACGATATCCAGTTGATTGTATTTGATAAGATTGATTCTACAAACAACTGGATATTGACCAATTCTCCCCAATTAATATCTTCAAATAATCGGATATTGATCGCAGTAGTCGCAGAATACCAATCCAGTGGAAGGGGTAGGCAAGGGCGCACATGGTTTTGTGAAACCGGAAATTGTTTGACATTTTCTGTGTTAAGACATTTTAAAAAAAAACCATCCCTTTTATCAGGACTTAGTTTAGTCATTGGTCTTGCGATAATCCGGACTCTCAAAGCTTTCTCGATTATAAATATTCAACTCAAATGGCCGAATGATATCTTGTATGAGAAAAAGAAACTCGCTGGAATATTAACTGAAATTAGAGTCAAACCTGATGGTACTACTTTTGCTGCAATTGGAATTGGTGTCAATTTCTACCTCTCAGATCCCTTAAAACAGTTAATCAATCAAGAAGCCACTGATCTCTTCGAGATAACAGGATATCACCTTGATCGAAATCAGGTATTAGGTAAGTTACTTACTGAGCTAAAAAATATGCTAGATGATTTCGAAACGTATGGATTTCTTTATTTCAGAAACGAGTGGATCAAGAGTCACGCATATGAAGGTTGCGAAGTCACCTTAAAACTGCCAACTGGTGCAACTATAGATGGTGCTGTCGACGGAATCGATGACTCCGGTGCGCTTAAATTGATCACAAATTCAGGCATAAGAACATTCAATATTGGTGATATTTCCTTAAGATTGAAAGCAGAATCCTAAATATCAATGTCAATGATATTAGCTATTGATTCAGGGAATTCTTTTTTTAAATGGGGACTTAAAAAAGATGCCATTTGGTTGACAAAAGGAGAAATTTCTAATAAAGAAATTTACCATTTATTTAACACCTTTAAAAAACTCCCTTCGCCTTTGCACATTATCATTTCTCATGTGGCAGCAAATTTATTGCAAGACGAACTTGAGGAAGCGATATTATCGATATGGGCTGTGAAACCTCATTGGATAAAAGCACGTGTTTTTCAGTGTGGGGTATTGAATTGCTATCGTAACCCAGAACAATTGGGCAGTGATCGCTGGGCCGCTCTAGTTGCAGCCTGGAATTTTAATCAACGGGCTTGTATCGTAGTGAATGTAGGCACTGCGGTTACCATTGATGCTCTTTCTGATTCTGGCGAGTTTCTTGGCGGTGTTATCATGCCTGGTATATATTTGATGCGTGAAAGTTTACAATCAGGAACAAAAATAAGAACTTTGCTCACTGGTACCTTTCAAGACTTTCCTCAATCTACAGACGATGCAGTGCATACTGGTTTAGTGCATAGTGTGTTGGGTGCGATCGAACATTTCTATTACAGAGTTTCCACGCAATTAAATGAACCCGCTCTAAAGTGTTTTATAAGTGGCGGCGGTAGTTCAGAACTGACACCTTTTATAGAAATACCTTTTCAAGTCATCGATAATTTGGTTCTTGAGGGACTTATCATAATTGCTCACGATATCATGTTTAATCAAAATAAAATGAGTAATGACTGATTTCATGTCTCGGTTTCATAAAGCATTTTTTGTGACTTCTGCCTATGAAGAGAAGGATTTACCACCGCCCACGGGCATTGAAATTGCGTTTGCTGGACGCTCCAATGCTGGAAAGTCCAGCGTCATTAATGCTATAACAAATCAGAATCGCTTGGCTTTTGTGAGTAAAACACCAGGAAGAACTCAGCATATTAATTTCTTTCAAATCGGCGCAGGAAAATTTTTGGTCGATTTACCCGGATACGGTTATGCCAAAGTACCGATCTCCGTGATAAGCCATTGGCAGAAAGTCCTAGGAAACTATTTACAGACTCGTCAGTCGTTGAAAGGGCTGATATTGATAATGGATATCCGCCATCCTCTTAAAGCATTGGATATAAAAATGTTGGATTGGTTTACCCCAACAGGAAAAGCCGTTCATATATTGTTGACAAAAGCTGATAAGTTGAGCAAGCAGCAGGCAAATAGCACCTTAAGGGATGTAAATCTGTTTCTTAGTACTACTTATTCAAATTGTAGCGTTCAATTATTCTCGAGCCACTCCACCATGGGAGTTGACACTGCATCTGCGGTAATAAGCAAGTGGTTGGATAATGAGTGGTAGTTGGTTGTTATAAAAAAACCCCGGTTAAAGGGGAGTAAAACCGGGGGAACCGCCTTAATATCACTTAAGGCCCTGTCTCAGGGAGGGAAGACAGGGGGACGATCAAGATTGTCCGTTTATAAGAGAGTAAAGTGATAAAATAAGTTCCCCGTATTTAGAGTTTTCTTATTTTTTAATATTATGTTTCCTAGCACCAAATTTCCACAAAGAAGAATGCGGCGGATGCGTCGCGACGTTTTTTCCCGGCGGTTGATGCAAGAGTGTCATTTTGGTGTGGATGATTTGATTTATCCTGTTTTTGTTTTAGATGGAAAGAGTCGCACCGAGGATGTGCGATCAATGCCGGGGGTCGTTAGGCAAAGCATTGATTTACTTCTGAATCAAGCAGAAAATTGCTTGAAGCTGGGAATTCCAGCGGTGGCTATTTTTCCGGTTATTGATGCGGAGCTTAAGAATCTTTCAGCGAGTGAAGCATTTAACCCGGACGGATTGGTTCCACGAACCGTTAGGCAATTGAAAAGAAATTTTCCTGAACTCGGTGTCATTACTGATATTGCCTTGGATCCCTACACGAGCCATGGTCAAGACGGGTTAATTGATCAGCGCGGGTATGTGCTGAATGATGAGACAGTAGAAGTTCTTTGCCAGCAGGCATTAGTTCATGCACAGGCCGGTGCTGATGTCGTGGCGCCATCAGACATGATGGATGGGCGTGTTGCTGCAATAAGAAATCGTCTGGATGGCGAGAACTATATTCTTACAAAAATCCTTGCATACTCAGCTAAATATGCTTCCAATTTTTATGGGCCATTTCGAGATGCCGTAGGATCCGCTGCAAATCTTGGATCAAGTAATAAATATACCTATCAGATGGATCCGGCAAATTCCGACGAAGCGCTCTGGGAAGTAGGATTGGATTTGGATGAAGGCGCAGACATGGTTATGATTAAACCGGGAATGCCTTATTTAGATATTGTACGGCGCGTGAAAGATCGGTATGGCGTACCAACATTCGTATACCAGGTCAGCGGCGAGTACGCTATGCTGAAAGCAGCCGCCATGAATGGATGGCTCAATGAAGAAGCCTGTGTTCTGGAGGCGTTGCTCTCTTTTAAGAGAGCCGGTGCAGATGGAATTCTTACGTATTATGCGGTAGAAGCTGCGAACTGGTTAAAAAAGAACGCCTGATAAATTTTTAGAATAATTGATCTCTTAAATCTCGGGGTGTTGTTGGGGAAATCTGATCTTCAGCGGGTGAGATATCAGTTATCGGTGGCAACTGTTCACTAAAGAAAAATTCAGAAATGTCTCCTGACGGATCTCTAAATCCCGATCTGGAATTTATTCTTGCAGCTACGACAGCGTTAGGTGGTTTATATTCTGCGACTGGAATACCTTTCAGAACCGGCCCCATGTAATCCATCCAAATCGGCAGTGCCACACGACCACCAGTTTCATTATTGCCTAATGACTTAGGTTCGTCGTAACCTGTCCATGCAATGGTGACCAAGTCTTTTTGAAATCCGCAAAACCATGCATCGACGAAATTACTGGTAGTCCCGGTTTTGCCGGCTAAATCACTGCGTCCTAATTGCTTTGCTTTGACGGCTGTACCAAAATTAATAACATCTTGCATCATATTCGTCATGATAAAGGCATTGCGAGGATCAATGACACGCTTGGCTCCCGTGGTGACGGTAATAGGTTGGAATTGCTCAAGCACAGTACCTTTTTCATCCTCGATCGTTTTTATCAAATAGGGAGCGATACGAAAACCGCCGTTAGCAAATACAGCATATCCAACCGCCATTTGCATCGGGGTGACTGAACCTGATCCTAAAGCCATGGGCAAATAAGGTGGGTGGCGTGCTGCATCGAAGCCGAATCGCGTAATGTAATCTTGCGCATAGTGAATGCCGATAGCCTGAAGAATTCGAATGGATATCAGATTTTTAGATTTGACTAATGCCGTACGCAAGCGCATGGGACCATCAAATTTTCCATCAAAGTTCCTGGGGTCCCAAGGCTTGCTCCCTGTTTGGGTAGCGCTGAAAGACAACGGCGCATCATTAATGATCGTGGCAGGAGTGAATCCCTTCTCCAATGCTGCGGAGTAAATGAAAGGTTTGAAGCTGGAACCGGGTTGCCGCCAGGCTTGTGTAACATGATTGAATTGATTTTTCTGGAAATCAAAACCACCGATTAAAGCGCGGATGGCCCCATCGCTCGGATCTAGTGATACCAGGGCCGCTTCGACTTCCGGAAGCTGTACGATATGCCAATGATTGTTTTCTTTCTGAATGCGGATCAATGCGCCTGGGACGATATACTTTTTACCGGGCTCTTTTCGGTCGCCAAGAAATTTTTGTGCAAATTTTAAACCTTCCCCGGCTATTTCAACAATTTCCCCGCCTTTTCGATAGACTTGAACGGCATTAGGTTTAACGGACAGAACAATAGCTGCATATATATTATCGCTGTCACTGACTTCGTCTAAAGCATCATCCAGTGTTTTTTCCTGATTTGTCCCATTCTTAAGTAAATCGATATAAGCCTCAGAACCACGATAACCTTGGCGCCTATCGTATTCAAGCACATTTTTTCGCAATGCTTGATAGGCACTTTCTTGATCAAGCTTGCGTATGGTTGTGTACACTTTAATGCCTTTATTATAAGCTTCTTCTTGATAGCGATCGTAAATCACTTGGCGAACCATTTCGGCAACGTAATCCGCCGGCATCGCAAAAATCGCAGTTTGCTTTTTTACAGCGATGGGTTTTTTTTCTAATTCACTTAGTTCTTCGCTACTTATATGATTTAGCTTGTGTAAACGGCCCAATACATACAACTGTCTGCTTTTGGCACGCTTTGGATTGCTGATCGGGTTATATCCCGACGGTGCCTTGGGCAGCCCTGCTAACATAGCCGCTTCGGCAATGTCGATTTCCTGCAACGACTTGCCAAAGTAGGTTTGTGCTGCCGCTGCAAAACCATAACTACGCTGCCCGAGATAAATTTGGTTAATATAAAGTTCCAATATTTTATCTTTAGTAAGGTTGTGTTCGATTTTAAAAGCCAGTAAAGCCTCGCTGAATTTTCTTGTTAAAGTTTTTTCCCTGGTCAGGAAAAAGTTGCGCGCAACTTGCATCGTAATGGTGCTGGCGCCCTGACGAACAGCGCCTGAAGCAAAGTTGGAATAAGCAGCTCGTAGCACACCGAGATAGTCGACTCCACCATGTTCATAAAAGCGGTCATCCTCCGCAGCTAAGATAGCTTGCTTAAGGTGGATGGGAACCTCCGAAATACTCACGACATTTCTACGTTCTGCGCCAAATTCCCCAATCAATAAACCTTCATCGCTGTATATGCGCAACGGTATTTTAGGACGATAATCCGTCAGTGTTTCCAACGAAGGTAAATTCGAATAGATGACTAATGCGGCAAAACCGGCTAGCAAAATGCCGATAAATCCGGTAGCAAAAACCGTTACAAAAAGATAAAACAACCAACGGGAGAGCATGAATTACGATTGATTAATGGTAGATAAGTGAGTGAAGAAGTTATAGGGGGTATATCTATCGCTTTTCTTTAAATAAAATTCCCAGAACTCTGGCAGAATCAAAATTTTGTTGTTTAGCATACTTATTTAGTATACTGAATAAATTCAATGAATTCTTGCAAAGAGTTCACATCAATTCAACAATATTATTAACATGATATCTCTAAAGTATCGCCGCAATTAGACCAATGTTCAAGGGAAATTTTGACATCAATTTTGATTTCTTAAAGATTAAGCCTCCGGCATTAATTGGTGTGGATATAAGTTCTTCTTCAGTGAAACTGGTCGAGTTGTCCAGAATTGGTAGCAGTCAAAATTATCGCATTGAACGGTATGCGATAGAATCATTGCCGGCAGATGCGATGCTCGACGGTGAGATCGTTAATATGGATGCGGTCAGTGAGAGCCTGCAACGCGGCTGGAAACGCATGGGAACAAGGCAAAAAAATGTGGCGCTTGCACTTCCCGCAACAGATGTAATTACCAAAAAAATTATTGTCCCTGCGGGACAACGGGATGACGATTTGGTGTTTCAGGTAGAAAACGAAGCCAGTCAATATATTCCTTTTCCATTAAATGAAGTGGATCTTGATTTTCAAGTAACGAAAGCGGTTCCTGATAATCCTGAAGAAGTCGAAGTTCTGATTGCAGCATCGCGAAAAGAGAAAGTCGAAGATCGTGTGGCGACAGCACAAGCTGCTGGACTTAAAACAGTAGTGGTAGACGTTGAACCCTATGCAGCTCAAGCAGCATTTGAATTGACGTTGAACCAATTACCCGGCGGTGGAAAAGATCAAGTGATCGCATTGGTCGATATTGGTGCAACCGTCATGAAAATAAATGTGTTGCTTAACGGCGAATCATTATATACAAGGGATCAACCATTTGGTGGCAATCAACTAACCCAGGAAATTCATAATCAGTTTAATCTCTCTCTAGAAGCATCCGAGGCGGCCAAACGTAGCGGCGGCTTACCTGAAAACTACAATGCGGAAGTATTGCAACCGTTCTGCGAGACGCTGGCGATTGAAGTGATGCGCGCCATTCAGTTCTTTTTTACTTCAACGCAATATACCGAAGTCCATTATATTTTCTTAGCTGGAGGGAGCGCAGTAATTCCTGGCCTGGATGCAATCATTTCGACGCGCACTCAGGTAAGCACGTTAATAGTCAATCCTTTTTCAACGATGGAGTTATCCAGCCGGATCATTCCGCGTCAGCTCAATCTCGATGCCCCCTCTCTATTGGTTGCTTGCGGCTTAGCTTTACGCAGCTTTGATCCATCATGATTCGTATTAATTTACTCCCTCATCGCGAGCTGAAGCGTAAAGCCAAGCAGCAACAAATTGCGGTTTTTGCGGGTTTGGTGAGCGTATTCGGGATTATGATTGTCTGGGGAGTGTATTCGATGATCGCGGGTGAGGTCGAATATCAAAATGGCCGCAACCAATTTTTGAACGATCAAATTGTACTCTTGGATCAAGAAATCGCAGAAATAAGAAATATCAAAACGCAAACTCAAGAACTGCTATCGCGTAAGCAAGTGGTTGAAACATTACAGAATAGCCGTTCAGAAGTGGTCCATTTATTGGATCAACTGGCTAGACTATTACCGGATGGCGTGTATTTGCAAAGTGTTCAGCAAAATGATCATGACATCACTCTGATGGGCTACGCGCAATCGAATGCGCGAGTATCAGCATTGATGCGCAACCTGGAATCTTCGCCGTGGCTTACATCGCCGTTGCTGATCGAGATTAAAGCAATGACTCAGGATAATGTGCGCCAAAACGAATTCAACATGAAGATTCAACTTCGACGTACCACGATAGACGATATTCAAAAAACATCCAAAAATACAAGCGGATAAGAAAATATCATGGAAAACCTTCTGATGGAATTGCGCCAGCTTGATTTCAATCGGGCTGGAGATTGGCCGATGGCGTTCAAAGTTGTAGCACTGATAATTTTATTGGCTGCGATCATCATTGCAGGTCATTTTCTTATCTGGCAAGACGAATTTGAGACGCTTGAAAGGATTCAAGCGGAAGAAGAAACATTGAAAAATACCTATCTGATTAAAAAGCGCAGCGCAGTAAATTTGCCAGCGATGCGTGAACAATTGAAAGACATTGAGAAATCGCTGGGAACCTTATTGCGCCAGCTTCCGGATAAATCCGAAATGGAAGCGTTGCTGATTGATATTAATCAGGCCGGTTTGGGACGGGGGTTACAATTTGAGTTATTTAAACCCGCGACACAGGAAACGATCAATGCATTTTATGCAGAGCTTCCGGTTGCGATTCGTGTAACCGGCGATTATCACGCGATAGGGGCTTTTGCCAGTGATATAGCACATTTATCACGTATCGTGACGCTCAATGATATCAATGTAAAACCAGGAAATGATGGGAAATTGGTACTGGATGCTGTTGCAAAAACATATCGTTATTTGGACGAAGGGGAACTGGCAAAGAAAGCTGAAGGCAGATAAATTATGCTAAAAAAAACATTCCTGCTAGTATTGTTAATGGTAATTCCATTTCTACTTACTGCGTGTCAGCAAAATGACTATAGTGATCTTGAAGTGTTTATCCATAGCTCTGGCGAGGGGTTGCATGGGCAAATTGATCCATTGCCCGAAGTTAAGTCCTATAAGCCGTTCACTTATATGGCATTTGATTCACCCAATCCCTTCGCTCCCCGCCAAAATGATCAAGCGTTTGCAAGCATGAGTGATATCCAGCCTGATCTGAACCGTCGCAAGGAAGTATTGGAAGCTTATCCACTGGAAAGTCTGGCAATGGTGGGGTCATTGCAACAGCATGATTCGATTTTCGCGTTGATTAAATCCCCCGAAGGCATATTGCATCGTGTCAGGAAAGGGAATTATTTGGGGCAAAACTTTGGGAGGATTGATGAGATTTCTGAATCGGAAGTAAAACTATCGGAAATGGTTCAAGAAGGTGTCAATGAATGGGTTGAAAGAACAAGTGTACTGATGCTAAAAAACTAGGATGAAGGTCATGAAGCTATTAATAACCGGAAATTATAGCTTGGGTGCAGTAATAACCGTTGGGATGCTTTGGATATCAACGTTTTTAATGACTGCGAATATCGTGATGGCCGAGGACGCGCAGAACAGTATTCGAACAATTGATCTTTCAACTTTCCTGAATGGCGAAGTGATTGCAAAACTGACTCTGGATAAACCATTAACGAGTCTTCCTGTCGGCGTCGTACTTGATAATCCGCACCGGATTTATTTTGATTTTTATAATGTTTCCAACAAACTTGGCAGGAATGTTCAAGAAGCTGCAGAAGGCGATCTCCGCAGCGCCAATGTCATTCAAGTGGGTGACCGGACGCGAGTGGTATTAAACTTGGCGAGATTGATGCGCCACGACATACGCGCCGAAGATAATCTCGTATTCATCCGATTAGTGAGCGTGCCGGAGAATCCGGCAAGCAACAAAGTAGTCCGTTTTGCCGAAGAAACACCCAATAAGCGGATGAATAGCTTGCAGGATATCGATTTCCGCAGAGGACCCAATGGTGAAGGGCGCATTGAAGTCGATATGACAAAAACGGGCGCGAGCGTCGATGTGCAGCAACAGGGCGAAGATATCATCGTCGAATTCTTTGATACATTACTGCCCGCCAGTTTGACCAGACGCTTTGATGTGATGGATTTTGCGACACCCATCCATACCATTGAAACGTTCAAAAAGGGCGATAACGTTCGGATGCTGGTTAAGGCCGGGGGGCGTTGGGAGCACTCTTCGCGGCAATCCGGAACACGCTTTGTACTGGATGTGCGCGCATTATCGGAAGATGAAGAAGAGCAAGCCAAAAGGAAACGCGTTTACGGCGGGTATACCGGTGAAAGGCTCTCATTGAATTTCCAGGATGTGGAAGTGAGGGCAGTACTACAAGTAATCGCGGACTTTACCAATCTGAATATTATTGCCAGCGACTCAGTCGGAGGCAATTTGACATTGCGACTCAAAGATGTGCCGTGGGATCAGGCACTAGATATTGTGCTGCAAGCGCATGATCTGGATAAACGTAAGAATGGCAACGTTATTTTTGTGGCGCCTCGTAAAGAAATGGCGGATAGGGAACTGCTGGATCTTGAAGCTAAAATGCAAATGACCGAAATGGAACCGCTGCGTTCGGAGACTTATCATTTAAATCACCGCCGGGTAAATTCAATGTCCTTTGAAGGGATGCTCAGTCAACGCGGTACCATTAATATCGATGAGATCAGTAATACCATAACCGTTACCGATATCCCGGTCCGTCTCGAAGAAGTCAGGAAACGCATTCAGCGATTGGATGTTTTTGAGAGACAGGTAATGATCGAAGCGCGTATAGTGGAAGCGATCGAAACTTTCAGCCGTAATCTAGGCGCTCGTTTTGGGATTCAGAATGCTACCGGCTTGGGCGATCAAAGGCTTGGTATTTCAGGCAGTGCGACCGGATCGAGCGCGCTTGCAGGAGGAGGGGCAGCGGGCGGCGCCAATAATCTCAATGTCAATTTGCCGGCAGCTGCTGCAACCGGATTGTTGGGGGGGCCGGCCGCGCTTGGGCTAAGTTTGATGAAGATCAACAATGGCCGCTTAATCAATCTTGAATTGTCAGCCTTGGAAACGGATAGAAAAGGCCGGGTGATTGCCAGCCCACGCGTCGTGACTGCGCATGGGATCGAAGCGATCATTGAACAAGGTGACCGGGTTCCCTATCAACAAGCGACGAGTAGCGGCGCTACGAGCATCCGCTTCATGGATGCCACACTCCGGTTAAAAGTGAAGCCCCTGATTACCCATAATGGGCAGATCGACATGGAATTGAACGTCAATCAAGACAAGATTGGTGTGCCGATCAATCAATTCCTGCCACCGCCGATCAATACCAAACAAGTGACTACCAAGGTACTGGTTGAAAATGGCGGGACCGTTGTGATCGGCGGTATTTTTGACCGAACCGAGAACGAAGTAGTCAATAAAGTACCGATGCTTGGAGATATTCCGGTATTAGGAAACGTTTTCAAGAATACTGCGAAACAGGATGACAAACGCGAATTGCTGATTTTTGTGACGCCGCGAATTTTGAGTGATAGCTTGAATTTGCAATAATCCGCTTTAATTTCCTTCCGGAAATCCGAGCTGACGCCACGCTTCATAGGCAATGATTGCCACCGTATTGGATAAATTCAAGCTGCGGCTGGAAGCGACCATTGGTACACGGATGCGGTGCGGTTCCGGAAAAGTTTCCATGATCGGCGCGGGCAATCCTCTGGTTTCCGAACCGAACACGAATACATCTCCTACCTGGCAAGTGATTCTGTCATAACGTTGTGTTCCTTTCGTAGTGACCGCGAACATGCGATGATTCTGTAACGTCAAGTAACATTCTTCCCAGTTCTCATGAACCTTGATGGATGCAAATTCATGGTAATCCAGTCCCGCGCGTAGTAATTGCTTGTCTTGAAGCGGAAAACCAAGCGGTTTGACCAGGTGCAATTGCATTCCGGTATTGGCGCACAGCCGAATGATATTGCCGGTATTTGGCGGGATCTCGGGTTGATGAAGTACAATGTTGAACATGCTCTGTTTGGATCACAATGATTACACGGTATGGACTGTTGTTTGATGCAATTCCGGCAGGGTTCTGGCAATTACCCAGTTGCTGATTTCGACGGCACCCTGCTGACGTAACACGGCAGCCAATTCGTTCAATGATGCGCCTGAAGTCATGACATCATCGACTACGGCGATATGTTTGCCCGATAAGTCAATTGTACAACCAAATGCTTTGCGGATATTTTTTTGTCGTGCTTTCCACGGTAATCCGGTTTGCGGCAGTGTATGCTTGGTACGGCTGCAGCAATCGGGTAATAGCGGAATCCCTAGTAGTTGCGAGAGATGCCGGCCGACTTCCATTGCCTGGTTAAAACCGCGCTCGCGCAAGCGGATCGGATGCAATGGCATCGGTACAATGATATCCGGTTTCTCAGGGATCTCTTGCAAGCGGTCGAACAGGAGATTGGCAAGAATCGGTGCAATCGCCAGATTATTTTGATACTTTAATGATTGAATTAACGCATCGGCAGGAAATTCATAGCGCATTGCTGCGATTGTGCGCGTGAACGCCGGCGGATTTTTTAAACAAGCGCCACAAACTTCTGCCGTCGGTACCGGCCAAAGGCAAATCGGGCAGTGATGTATCGGCAAACGTGGTAAATGATCATGGCAAGGTTTGCACAAATCCCCTGGTGTAGGTGTGCCGCAGAGGATACAGGGGGGTTGAGTTAGAAATCGCACAAAATATAATCAGCCGTTTAAAAAAGGGCGATGGTAAAATGAGCTGCCCGGTGTAGTTTATTCCATTAAGCTATCGGCAAATGTGGGGAATATTGCAGGACTCAATCAGCTCAATAGGTATACGGATATGAATTTGAATACATCGTCAAACTGCGAAACTAAAACCGAACAAAGCGGTGCGCCCGGCAATTCCGGGCGTATGCTGCGTTGGAACGTCGCGGAAATAATAGCGCTGCTCGATATGCCATTCAACGATCTGCTTTACCGGGCGCAAACGATCCATCGGCAACATCACGACCCCAATGGTGTGCAGTTATCGACGCTGATTTCGGTCAAGACCGGCGGGTGTCCGGAGGATTGCGGTTACTGCCCGCAAGCGGCGCGTTACCATACCGGCATTGAAAATCAGGCGATGTTGTCGGTTGATGAAGTTATGACGGCGGCTTCTGCTGCCAAAGCTAAAGGGGCATCGCGGTTTTGCATGGGAGCTGCGTGGCGTGGCCCGAAACAACGCGACATCGAGCAAATGACCGAAATGATCCGTGCAGTCAAATCGCTCGGCATGGAAACCTGCGCCACCTTGGGCTTGCTGAAACCCGGCCAGGCACAACAACTCGGCGAAGCTGGGCTGGATTACTACAATCACAATCTCGATACCGCGCCGGAATTTTATGAAGAAATCATTACTACGCGGCAGTATCAGGATCGACTCGATACCCTGCAAGAAGTGCGTGACGCCGGAATCAATGTGTGTTGCGGCGGTATTGTCGGTATGGGTGAAACGCGGGAATCGCGTGCCGGGTTGATTGCCCAACTGGCAAATCTGAATCCCTATCCGGAATCGGTGCCGATCAATCATCTGGTGCAGGTCAAGGGCACACCATTATATGGCACCGAAGCGCTCGATCCGCTTGAGTTCGTGCGCACGATAGCCGCCGCCCGGATTACCATGCCGAAAGCAATGGTGCGGCTTTCTGCGGGCCGCCAGGAAATGTCTGATGCAGTTCAGGCATTGTGCTTTCTGGCGGGCGCCAATTCGATTTTCTACGGCGACAAATTACTAACGACATCGAACCCGGAAACCGATCGCGACCGGGTTCTGTTGGATAAGCTGGGATTGCACGCACTATCGTAAATGTTTCCCGATCTGGCCGAGCAACTGCGGATTCGCGAGCAGAGAGGCTTACGCCGTATAAGACAGATCATCGATGGACCGCAGACAAGCCATGTCACCATCGATGGGCGGAATTATCTGGCATTCTGCAGCAACGACTATCTCGGGCTGGCGAATCATCCGAAACTGATTCAATCGATATGTGAAGGCGCACAGCGCTACGGTGTCGGTGCCGGTGCATCGCATTTAATCAATGGCCATTCGTCCGCGCATCATCGATTTGAAGCAGCAGCAGCGGTGTTTACCGGCTTTTCGCAGTCGTTGCTATTTTCTACCGGCTACATGGCGAATGCGGGTGTTGTCAATGCACTGGTTGGACGTGATGATGCTGTGTTTGCCGATAAACTCAATCATGCATCGCTGAACGATGCGGCATTGCTATCGAAAGCAAAATTTATCCGTTATCCACACCTCAATCTGGTGATGCTGGAGAAACGTTTAGCAGCGAGTCAGGCTCGGCGTAAACTGATTATTTCCGATGCAGTGTTCAGCATGGACGGTGATATTGCGCCGATTCCGCAGTTAACTGCTTTGTGCGAGCGTTACGATGCTATGCTGTTGCTGGACGATGCGCACGGTTTCGGTGTGCTCGGACGCCAAGGACGCGGCTGCTTGCATTTGCCACCGGAACCTGTCCATTCTCCGCGGGTGGTCTATATGGCCACGCTCGGTAAGGCAGCCGGTGTGTTCGGCGCATTTGTCGCGGCTGATCCTGACGTGATCGAAACTTTGATCCAGTCGGCGCGCAGTTATATTTATACCACTGCCACACCGCCGTTGTTGTCACACGCGTTGTTGGCGAGTTTGCAATTGATCGAACAAGATGAATGGCGGCGCGACTTATTGGCGCAACATATTGCGCAACTTAAGCAAGGCTTGCAAGCGTTGCCATGGAAACTATTGCCGTCCGACACACCGATTCAACCGCTGCTGATCGGCGATCACATGGATGCGGTGAGGATCAGCCAGGCATTGCGGGAGCGTGGCATTCTGGCGCCGGCGATCCGGCCACCGACAGTGCCGCAGGGAACGGCGCGATTACGGATATCGCTGTCTGCTGCGCATCAGCCGCAGGATATATCGCTGTTGATAGATGCTTTAAACGACTTGTCAGCGCAATCATGACCGCTTTGCATAGTGAAACGTTCGGGCAAGGACCGGATTTGGTACTGTTGCATGGCTGGGCGATGCACAGCGGCATCTGGGGCAGCGTGCGCGATTCGTTGGCGCAACATTTTCGTGTGCATTTGGTCGATCTGCCTGGGCATGGCTTGAGTCCGGCGTGCGAACCGGGAACGCTCGATCATCTGACCGAGATCGTCGCGGCTATCCTGCCGGAACGCTGTTTGCTCGGCGGCTGGTCGCTGGGCGGGCAAGTCGCGATGCAAATAGCGTTGCAACAGCCGGAGCGAATCGAGAAATTGGCACTGATTGCAACCACGCCTTGTTTTGCTTGGCAATCCGATTGGCCATTCGGCATGGACCGTAAATTGTTGCACTTATTTTTGGAAAACCTGAAACTGAATTATGCGACTACCATTAATCGTTTCCTGACATTACAAATGAGCGGCGATCGCGATGCCAGCAAGATTCTGTCGCAATTGCGCAAAAGTTTTTTTCAGCGCGCCGAGCCTGATCCGGCAGCACTGGAGAAAGGATTGAGGATATTGCAGCATAGCGACTTGCGCGACCGTATCGGTGCTATCCGGCAGCCGGTTTTGATCATGCATGGCGACAATGACGTGATTACGCACCCGGCGGCGGCCGACTGGATGCATCGGCAATTGCCGCAGTCGCAGTATGTAAGATTTGAGCATTGCGGACATGCGCCGTTTTTATCGTACCCCGAACAATTTGTAACACATCTCAATGATTTCAGAGCAAATTCTTGACAAGAAACAGTTGCGCGCATCGTTTGAGCGCGCTGCCGGTAGTTATGACCAGGCAGCGGTATTGCAACGCGAAATCAGCCATCGCATGCTGGCAAGGCTGGAATATATCAAGTATCGGCCGGATGTGATTCTCGATGCCGGCAGCGGCACCGGCTACGGTATGCAGCAATTGGCCAAACGCTATCCGCAAAGCCGCTTGATCGCACTCGATATCGCCTGGTCGATGCTTTCGCACGCGCGACCGAACACTGCCTGGTGGCAACGCTTGCTGCCGTTGCAGCAACAGCGTAGCGACTATGTCTGCGGTGATATCGAACAACTGCCGTTCAAAAACGAAAGTGTTGGAATGATCTGGTCGAATCTGGCGTTGCAATGGTGCAATAATCTGCAACACACTTTTGCCGAAATGCACCGCATTCTGCGTGCCGATGGGTTGTTGATGTTCAGCACTTTCGGTCCCGATACCTTGAAAGAATTACGCCAGTCGTTCGGACACATCGACGGCTACCAGCACGTCAACCGCTTTGCCGACATGCACGACATCGGCGATCTGCTGCTGAATAACCGTTTTTCCACACCGGTGATGGATATGGAATACATCACTTTGACCTACGACGACGTCATCAGCGTGATGCGCGACCTCAAGGCGATCGGCGCGCATAATGTGATCCAGGGGCGGCGTCAGGGATTGATGGGCAAGCATCAATGGCAGCAAGCGCTCGACGCCTACGAAGCCCTGCGCCGTGACGGCAAGCTGCCCGCCACGTTTGAAGTGGTGTACGGCCACGCCTGGAAACCGTTCGATCCGCGCTCGATTCTGACCCCGGAAACGCGGCGGCAGTTGGGCTTGCCGCCTTAATATGGGGCGGGGTTACTTTGTCACCGGCACCGATACCGGTGTCGGTAAAACTACTGTCAGCTGCGCATTGCTCAGAACTTTTGCCGCGCAAGGCAAAAAAGCCGTGGGTATGAAACCGGTGGTGGCAGGCAGTGAAAACGGCCGCTGGCACGATGTCGAGCAGTTGATCGCCGCCAGCAACATTCGTGCTGACCGCGAATACGTCAACCCTTACGCGTTCCATCCTCCGATTTCACCGCATATCGCCGCGCAACAAGCCGGTATCGACATCGATATTGCCGTCATTGAACGCGCTTATCAAGCGCTCAGCAGTCAAGCGGACATCGTCATCGTCGAAGGCGCCGGCGGTTTTCTGGTGCCGCTCAATGCACGGCAAACCGGTGCGGACTTGGCGCGCGCGTTAAACCTTCCGGTCATCCTGGTGGTCGGCATGCGTCTTGGCTGTTTAAATCATGCCTTGCTGACCGCGCAAGCCATTCATGCGAGCGGCTTGCCGTTTGCCGGATGGGTGGCGAATGGCATCGATCCGCAGATGCTGGTGCTGCAAGAAAATATCGCGACGCTGGAACAGCGGTTGGAGGGGTCGTTGCTGGGGGTGATACCGTATGATTTGGAAATGAATGCACAAGAAATCGTTAAAATTCTGGATGTCGTAACATTGGGGATACAATGAAATCGCTCGCGAATTGGTTAAAAAGGTTGGCCTTGATTACTGGTGAAGCTGGCCCAAAATTTAATTATTTTCGTGTTTTTGTTTCCGGTAATAAAGCAATAGATATCGACAGTTGGCTTTTTACTATTGACCCACAGCATTCTGTTTCTTCTGAAAGCGAATTTTGGTCAGTTTTGCGCTTACCAGAACCTGATGCGCTGGAAATGGATATTAAAAACCGCCATCGCTTTGCTGTGGATTTGGCTTGTGTACTTTCACTTGCATTAGAGCGAAGAGTGATTGTGCCGATTGATATACCAGTTCCATCCAGTGCGGAAACGATAGAATTTTTTTCTTTAGCGGAGATAGTAGATCAAGGTATTCAAGCCCCAATTCCAGTGGATGCTAAAAGTCGGGTAATTAATTATGTGACTGCGATCGCCGGTCTGTCTTCAGAAGATCAAGATATCATTGGTGCTGCGAGTACTGCTTACTATGGAGCACTTCTGCTCTTTGATCGAGAACCACGTGCAGCATATACACTATTGATAACCGGTATTGAATTATTGTCCAGGAAGTACGGTAATCCACCAACTAATTGGCACGAATGGGAATTATCGAAAGAATGGGATACTCTTTTCGATGCCCAAGGCTTGTCATCTGAACAAAGGGATATTTTTCGTACTAAATTATTAAAAGACAAATACTTGCGTCTGAGTATGACTTTCCAGGACTATGCATCAAGCAGGATACTCGATTCTTTCTGGGATAAACCGTTGGATCAATGGATTAATGGAATTGATGCTTCTACCGGCGAGCGATTGCCAGGAAGATTAATGAAAGCTAGGAAGGTTTCAGATTTTATTCAAAAGGATCGTGCTGTGCTCAAAAATCGACTTAAAAAGAGCTATGATCTTAGATCTTCTGTGGTGCATCAATCTTGTTGGCTGGATTTAATAAAACTTGGTCAATTTACCCCTAATGCTGACCAACTTTCATCGCTGCCACTTTCATTTCCTATACTTCGCATTCTATTAGCCGAGCTGATTTGGATTGAGATATCAGAGCGATCAACTTCTGCTGAATTGCCTAATTTTCAATTGTTCCGTGCTGGTAAGTATGATATTTAATCAATGGCACATACATTCTTGCATCATGTATTTTAATTGAACTACAAATCATAAATCCAATGTCCCAAAACAACCCGCAAAACTGGTCCCAACACGTCACCGAAACCAGCAATGCATTGGATCTTGAACCCGGTGTTTTTTCGTGGGATGAGCCGCACAAAATCGCGATGTCATTGAAGCAATCCGCTGATAGCAGTCAGCGGCGCAAGGCGGAGCCGTTTGCATCGGCGATGTCGATGCTTAATTTTTACATCAACCGGGCGGGGAAACATTTGCCCATAGCGCAGCGGGAAATTTTAGAGAAAGCCAAGGACGAGTTGCGCGCACTCTATGGAAAGTCGCGCCACGACGGTTAGTCGATAGATTTATCCGGTATTAAGCGTTATTTGACAGCCAGTAAGCCTTCCAGTAGATTCCATGTGATAGTTTGTTTGTTGATAGATTGTTAGTATTTATGAGTTATCTCGATTTAACCGATCACCAATTCAGTCCCAAAAGTCATTGGGATCAGCCGCTGGAAACTTCAAGCATTCCGTTGGCGCGCGATCTGGCGCTGTTCGATCAGAATGGTTACGACTTGACCGATCTGGAACAACGGTTTGCCGTCGCCAATGGGGCGCACGCCCATGCGCACCGGGAGCACCGGCACGCATTGAAAGCGCCGTGGTTCACGCAACCGGACCGGGTCGAGGGGGCAGTGTTGAATCATAGCTTGTTGTTCGAGCGCAAGGGCTATAGCGGAGAAGCGTTGCAGCAACTGGAGCGCTGGGCTAAGGTCAATCCGCTGATTTTTAAGATTATCCGTATCCGTCCAAAATGGGGGCTCGATTTCAGTATCGATTACGCCGACCGCGACGGCAACGTATTCGAAGTGCTGCACTGGGAATACGACGGTTTCAATTATGCCGAAGTCGAATCACGCAAACAGGAACTGGAACCGCGATTCGCCGCCATCGACTGGGACGATGCCGCCGCCAGCATTCTGAAACAAAAAGACCAATGGCATCACCTAGATTTTTTTGCGCAGAGCGACTGGAAGTGCAATTACTTCGGCATTGTCAAGGAGCGCTTCAAGATGGTGATTTGGGAATAGTGGTTTGTTTGCAACGACCGTCTGTGAATCGTGATATCTCTGAAATTAGGACAAACCTCCTATAGAATAGGGATCCTTTTCCTATGGTTCCAAAATATTCTTCAAAGTACCATTCGGATACGGAAGAGTTTTACCGGCTGATCAATTATATAATTATATTATTGGGGGGATTCTAATGAATAAAGAAATCAAATTGGCGAGTGTAGCTGCATGTATTTTAGGGCTTTCCGCAGTATCTTCGTCTGCAAGCGCAGGTCTCAGCGACCATAGTTTTGCCTGGACGCATGGCATTGGCAGCGCACAATTGGTGCTGAACGGCAGCACGACGCTGACGGCAACCAATCGCGGCTGGGTTGACGATTTGGGTACTAACAATTTCGGTGGCGCAACAGGAAATTATATTGTCGGTACTTGCGGCTCATCCGATTCGTGCTTTGGAAGCGATAGGTACGCAAATAACTACTTTGCATTCGATATTGATGGTATTTCAGGCACTACCAGCGCGGTGTTGAATTTGTATCAACCGGCTGTCGGCGAAAATGGCGGAGCGGATGGCGGTTTCTTGAGTCAATCGTCTTCGTTGTTGTATACGCTGTTCGACGTGTCCGGTAACCCGTTGACCGATTCCGGTCTTGGAATTTTCGGTGATCTGGCATCCGGTATTTCTTACGGTTCGTTTGTAGTCGATTCATCCAGTAACGGCACCATCGTATCGATTGCGTTGAATGCAGCGGCCGTTTCTGCAATTAATGGCGGCTCGGACACTTTCTTTATCGGCGGCACGATCAGTCCGGTACCTGAACCTGCTACTTATGGCATGTTGTTAGCGGGGCTGGGCATGTTGGGTTTCATGGTTCGCCGTAGAAATCAAGCGGTTTAATTGTCAAACGAATGTCACCGGATTTCTCCGGTGGCATTTTCTATGTTTCACTCATCACGTTGTTTCTCATCGGAATAATTGATTAATCACCCAGAAAGCAGCATGATCTCAAGTGGATGCTGTGCTGTATGACACCAATCCCAATCTATTTCTGACAATTTCCTGATTACGAGTGGTTGAAAGGCGATGCGATCATTGTGGATATTGGCGAATTAAAAAATTTTGTTGATTTGGTGCAGTCGATTGCGACGACGGGTGCCATTGTTGTCGGCGGCATTTGGACTTATTTTTTATTCATTAAGAACCGACTCAATTATCCGCAAATAGAGCTGAAAATCGCCTGCGATCAATATGCGTTGGATCATGGCAAAAAGTTGATCCACACCACCGTCACGCTAAAAAATACCGGTGAAGTGATGTTGTATTCCCAGTTTGCGGAAATTCGCTTGCGCCAGGTATTGCCACTGCCTGCGGAAGTAAGTGAGCGGATTTCCCAGAATTATGATCTGCTATTGCAGGATCAGACTCGGGTTGAATGGCCATTGATTGCAGCCCGGCAATGGCATTGGGATTCCGGTGAATTTGAAATTGAACCGGGAGAATCCGATGCAGTGCATACCGAATTTGTTGTCGATGCATCCGTTACTTTGGTTCAATTTTATTTCTTCATCAAGAATGCGAAGAAACAGAATTTGGGTTGGTCTCTCGCTGAGATGCACAAGCTTGAGTCAATAGAGGGAAAAGAATGTGCTGCACAAAAATGACCACCCGGGTTCGGGCAAGATAGAAATTAGACGGCAAAAGCTGGAGCCATCGTAGCAACAAAAACCTACTCGCTGAACATTTCAGTGTAGTTTTTCCTTTCATTATTTTCGAAGCTTATCTTTAAACTGAACCAATTGGAAGCAGCATACTCATACACCGCTTTCAATAATTTCAGCACGTCAGAAAATCATGTTCTACAAAGAGACATTCAGCCTCATCGCAATCGCGATTACCTTGGCTGCGTTCATTCCTTACATCCGGGAAATCTTCCGGGGTACGATCAGACCGCATATTTTCTCCTGGGTAATCTGGGGTGTGACGACATTGCTGATCTTCCTTGCGCAACTCGAGGATAACGGTGGAGCGGGTACGTGGCCGATCGGGGTTTCGGCGAGTATTACAATTTTTATCGCTTATCTGGCGTATGTTAAACGTGCGGATGTCACTATTACGCGCGCCGATTGGTTGTTTTTTATCGCAGCGCTGCTGTCGTTGCCGCTGTGGTATTGGAAATCCGATCCGTTGTGGGCGGTGATTCTGCTGACAGCTATTGATGTCGCCGGGTTCGGACCAACAGTTAGAAAAGCCTACCAATTCCCTTATTCGGAATCGTTGTTGTTTTTTGCATTGTTTACGCTGCGGAATGCTCTGGTCATGTTGGCATTGGAGAATCTGACATTAACGACATTGATATTTCCTGCAGTCATGCTGATACTCTGTGTATTGATGATGGCGATGATTGCATACCGCAGGCGGGCACTATTGGTTTAATCCGACAAGCCGTGATTGCTCGAAGCGCTTTCACGGCTGTTGTGCTATACAGCAGATTCGCTGCTACCATTGTTCATATCAATTGGTTGTTAAAGGTAAACTTTTCTCGAATAAATAAAATGAGTAAGGAGATGTGCAATGGCGTATAAAGAATACAAAGTGTTATACGTGACGGAAGGCGGGTTGGGAACGCTTTTTCTGGGAGCATCGGGTATACCGATTAAGCGGTTGGAAGCGACGCTCAACAAGGAAGCAGCCGAGGGCTGGACGCTGGTGTTTCAGTTTGTCGAACAGAAACGGTTCTTATTGTTCTGGAAGCGGGAAGCCGTCATTATCACGCTGGCACGTTGACAATCTCAAGTACTATGCGGATGAAAAACAAACAAGCCATCGAACAAGATGAAGAACGCATTCGCAAAATGGTGCGTGAACTGCCGGATGACAAACGGTTATGGTTCTTCCGGGAGGCGGAGAAACAGCTGAAAGATCCTGATACTTATGCGACGCTGAACTTTCTTTTTATCGCCGGGTTGCACCATTTTTATTTGGGAAAATGGGTGCGCGGATTTATCAATCTTGGGGTTTTTCTGGCTGGTGCCGTGATGTTGTTTACATCGCTTTCCGGAGTGGGTTTATTGCTGCTAATTGCTGTTATGGTGATCGAACTGAAAGCGCTGTTTCAGTCGCAAACTGTGGTTCAGGATTACAACAATGGCGTGATGGAGCGTATTTATCGGGAAATTACCGCGCGGAAGGAAGCATTGCCGGGGAGCTAGTACATTTGTCCTGGAAATAAAGGATTCATGTTCTATTCCCGACTGAAAAGAATTGTTAGATCATGTACTTCGGAGGTTGGTAGGTTGCCGCTTGATTGAAAGATTGATTGACTCTGAAAAAAGGAAAAATGATGAAAACGAAAAGCATTTTAAAAACAATAGGTTTATGTTTACTGGTAGCGCCCGTTGTTGCGCAAGCGTCGTTGTTGACCATTGCACCGGGTGGCACGACAACCGTGCTGAGCACCGTTTCCGGAACTTGGGCTTCGGCGCCATCGGTGGTGGCCGGTGGATATAACGTATTCGCGCCGCCGGGAGAAGAAGTTTGGTACGGTGATAGCAGGTATAGTTTATTCGGTAACGGAAACTGGAATGATTTTGCATGGGTAGGCGGTTACTGCTTTTCGGGCTCTTGCACCGCGACATTTGATTTGGGTGGCTTAGCCTCGGCGGTGGGCGGTTTTATGAATTATGCGCCGGGTAGTGGTGGAACACCAATGATCAGCGCGCTCGCGGCGGATGGCGTGACCATTTTGGAATCGTATGATTTAGCGGCTGTGGCGCCGATTGTGACACCGGGTGGATTAAACGCCGGTGAATTCCGCGGCATTTTCCGCAGCGAAGGAGATATTGCTTACTTGCAGATTTCCGGATCGTATTTGATTATGCATGATCTGACAGTGTCTGCGGTGCCAGAACCGGAAACCTATGCTATGTTATTGGCGGGTCTTGGAATTTTAGGGTTTGCAGTTCGCCGCAGAAGACAAGTTTCGTAACCGGAAAGTTTTCGGGTTGATGGATTATCTCCATAATCCGAGGCTTTGAAATTTTCTCCAGAAAAAACAAACCCCGTCTCGTAGACGGGGTTTGTTTTCTTAAACTCAACTATTTCTGAGAACAAAATTTTACTGGGTCTCAGGCGTGCGTTTTAGTTAAAACATTCCGGATTGCCGAAGCCATTTCGTCTGCGGCAAACTTGGCGACGTATGCATCCGCGCCGACTGATTTAACATGGTTTTCATTGGCTTCACCGGTAAGTGACGAATGAATAACCACCGGAATCGATTTGAACCGTTGATCATTTTTGATATTGCGAGTCAGTGTAAATCCGTCCATTTCGGGCATTTCCAGATCTGTCAGTACCATAGCGATTTTATCCTGAATGGTTTTACCTTCGGCTTCGGCTGCATCGGCCATTGCTTGAATCTTGGTCCAAGCTTCTAGTCCGGTTTTGGTCATTAGACAAGGCGCATTCATCGTTTTGAGGCCGTTCTCAATCATGCTGCGGGCGAGTGGTGAATCATCGGCCGCCAGTATGACTTTCCCTGGTGGAATCGTCAATTGGACCTCGGTACTTTCCATTTCCATTTTTCCGGAAGAATCTGGCAATACATCACGCAAAATTTGTTCAACATCGAGCACTTGCGCCAAACGGGAATCTTCCCGGTCGCCATCGAGCCGGGCGATGCTGGTGATTAGATTGCCGCCCTTTCCATCCGCAGCGATGACTTGATTCCAATCCAGGCGGGCTATCTCGTTGACTTCCTCAACGGCAAAGGCTTGCGTTGAGCGGGCATACTCGGTTACCAGCAGAATTGAGGTTCCTTTTTTGGGTGTGCAACCGACCACTTTAGGTAAGTCAATGACGGTAATGATCTGACCACGAATGTTGGCAACGCCCATTACGTGTTCTGGAGAATTGGCGACTGCGGTAATGGTCGGCATAACCAGAATTTCCCGAATTTTAAAGACATTAATGCCAAATAATTCGCGGTGATCAGTACCCGGGGCTTCTCCTAATCTAAACAGCAGTAATTCGAATTTATTGTGCGCCGTCAGGTTCGTACGTTCGTCAATTTCGTGTAGGGCTGTGCTCATGGCAAGTTCTCCGCAATCTTTGAGTAGGTTAGAATGTGAAGTGTATCTTACGGCTGCTGATGAAAAAGCTTGAAAAAAGAGAAAAAAACTAGTTATTTCACTCTTTAAAAAAAGAATTACTGCATTGTTTCTTTTGATTATTACGAACAATTTATCCAACTGATGCCATGTTCTGTTCGATTTATTGCTATCCATGACCGTTCTTCTCCATTATTTGCGGGATTATGTTCTAACGGTTGATAAATGGTTACTGCTGATATGTAGCATTTGGATCGGAATTCTGGTTACTGTGAATTATCAGCTGGGGATTGAGCGCGAAGTAATTGCAAGTTTGGGCACGCGTTATTATCAATTTGCGGCATTGGCGGGGCTGTATGCTTGTGCTTTTGTGATTCCTTACGGGTTAGTGATCTCACGGGAAAAATATCGCAATAGTTTAACGCCTGTATTCTTTTGTTTACTGATGCTTGCACCGCTGCTATTTGCGCTTAAGGTCAGTATTGCCAATCCGTTTGAAAATTTTATCGCGGGGATTTGGGGCGATTATTTGACGGCGGTGACGACACTGCCGTTTAAGTTACTGGTGGTGTTGATCCCGTTGTGGGTTCTGGCCAGGCTCTTACTGCGGCAGCAAGGGTTCTGGGGCATGGCATGGAGGGATGTGCAATGGCGGCCTTATCTACTGATGATGGGATTCATGCTGCCATTGATTGTTTTTGCCAGCACGCAACCGGATTTTCTAAGCGCTTATCCCCGTTTGAAGCAAATTGATTTCATTTTGCCGCATACGGATCATCCCATCATTTTTCAGTTATTGTATGAAATCAGTTATGGTTTGGATTTTGTAACGATTGAGCTTTTTTTTCGCGGGTTTCTGATTTTTGCTTTTGTCCGCTATGTTGGGGCGGCTGCGATTTTACCGATGGCGACTTTCTATTGTAGTATACATTTCGGTAAACCACTGTTTGAATGTATTTCTTCCTACTTCGGCGGATTGATATTGGGCGTTATCGCTTACCGGACACATTCGATCGCCGGCGGTCTTGCCGTGCATTTAGGCGTTGCCTGGATGATGGAAATCGGCGGTTATTTTGGGAATCTTGCGCTGAAATGAAAAAAATAGTTTGGTTAATACTGACTTTTACCATTGTGGCTTGCGCTACGCCGGGGCAAAGTAATTTCGATCATCAGCAACGCAAATGGCAGGAAGCGAAAATTCCTCATTACCGGTTTGATTTGCGGATTGTTTGTTACTGTCCATTTAGAGGGCGCATGCCGTTGCACGTTGAAGTTCTGGATGGACAGATTGTATCGATGCAAGATGTCCGTGGCGGTGTTATTACACAGTCGGATATTCATTTTGAGTACTTTGAGCGTCATGCAACCATTGACCGCTTATTCTCTCTATTGCAAACCTACCAAAGCGGGAAATCGGATCGGGTTACAGTCAAATTCCATCCGGTGTATGGTTTCCCGGAGCGGATTACGGTCGATCGCATTAAAGGCGCTGCGGATGATGAAATTGGATTCGTGGTTTCTAAGTTCGAACAATTGCCTTAAGCGGTTTCGCTGATCGATTTGCAGTTTACGGTTAATTGGCAACTGGTCCGGTTTGGCTGGTCCAATCGGAAGCATGTAATTTGATGCCGTTAAATTCGTGCAAGCTCAAGAATCCCAATTCGGTCAGCGCCGCTTCAACGGCGGCATTATCGCCATTTTCGTCACTTTCGATTAATTGGAGTGCTTGGCCCAGACGGCCTTCCCGCGTTATCAATGCTTGATGCATGTCGTCCGAAATACCCAATTTGTTGACTATCTGGTGCATTTCGATGCCTAGCAACTCGTCCAGTAACGATAAAATACCGACGATGAAGGCGCGTTCCTGGTGATTTTTATCGTGCGGGCGTTCGGCAGCAGCGATCAATTCCATTAACTTGCCGCGTTCAACTGCGGTTTGCATGCGTCTGTCAGGCAGTCCGCCTTCAGTTTGCGTCGAGGTATAGAGCAGCAATTGAATCCATTTTAGTAATTGCTCACGTCCCATCAGCGTAATGGCGTGTTTAATCGAATTAATTTTTCGCGGCAGGTCTCCGGCTACGGAATTGACCATGCGCATAAGGTGATAACTTAAACCGGGCTGGCGTTTGAATTCTTTCTCAATCTCATCGTGATCGCGATTATCCGTAACCAGTGTCAGCAACTTCATCAGCGATAATTTTCCAGGGTCTGCGCGCTTAACCGACATCACCTCCGGCTTGGCGAAATAGTACCCCTGAAACATTTGAAATCCCAATTGCTTACAGCGCATTTCCTGTTCGCGGCTTTCGACTTTTAATGCTAACAGCAGAACAGGCCAGCGTTTCAGATCGTTAACCAATTTTTCCAGCGCATCGATTTCAAGTGCTAGCACATCGACTTTGACGATGCTGACAATTGGCAATAGCTGTTCAATCCGGCTATCAATCGCAACAATATTATCCAATGCGAATTGATAGCCTTTTTGCTTTAATTCTTGGCAGTGCTGCAAAAAATCGCCGGTAATGAGATCGGGTACTCTGACTTCCAGAACTACATGCTTGCATGGCAGCAAACTGATGATATCGCTCATGATCAAACCGGGATCCGCGTTGATGAATCCTCGCTGCTGCCCCAATACATTCTGGATGCCAAAGCGGCCGTAGGCGTTCACAATGACATTGGCTGATGCCGATAAATCGTCGGTAATAGCTGCTGTCTCCTGCGTTTGCTCTTGACGGAACAGCAGCTCATACGCGACCAGATTCTGATTGCGGTCCAGGATGGGTTGCCGGCCAAGAAAATAACTTTCCATTGATTCCTCCGCGTTGATCGATGAATGCAACTGCCTGTTGAGTCAGTAAATGTTGGAGTTGGAGTATACGGTAGGGAAAAAGACGATCTAAAGCGCGAATAAACGGGCTTTTCCGTTCAGCGGGGAATTTGGCCGGTCATTCCGGCTACGGTTGCCGCGCGAAATAGATGCCCGGTGGACTTTGCAACAAGTTTTGCATATGCTTGCCGGACATCAATAGCGCGATGAAATTTATTCATGAACTCCAACGTCAGCGTTTTTATCAGCTATAGCCACGATACGGCCGGACACCGCGAATTCATCTTGTCGCTGGCTAACCGGCTGCGCGGCGACGGCCTTGATTGCCAGATCGACCAATACGTCAACGGTTTTCCGCCGGAAGGCTGGCAACGGTGGATGGAAGCTCAGATTGAACAAGCAGATTTTGTGCTGATCGTTTGCACGCCGCTGTATTTGCAGCGCTACCGCGGACAAACGCCGGACGGCGGGCGCGGCGTCAATTTCGAAGGCGTAGTGATCTCGCAAACGCTGTACGACCACTATTACCGCAACGCCAAATTCATCCCGGTCATACCCGAGCACGGCAGCCTCGACGATGTGCCGCTGCCGCTGAAAGGCTACACCACCTACACACTGCCGCGGGATTACACTGTGCTATACCGGTTGCTGACGGATCAACAAGCGACACCGGCGCCGGAAATTGGCAATATGATTTATCTTCCGCCAGTGGCCGGTAATGGGCTTGCATTAAACATCAGTATTGCGCAAGAAGCGGTACAACCCGCTTCGTATACAAATCTGCCTGATGCCGCAGTCCAATCTCTCGTGACGCAACTGTAAAAACAGCTTTCCGAAGAAAAACGGAATAATCACAATCTCAGCGATCTGCTAGAGAGATACCGTAACGATGTAGCTGAGTGGGAAAGAAAGTACCGGGATGCATTTGTACAAAACGCAACCGACTTGCAAAAAAATCCCGAGAATCCACAACTGCTGGACGAGCGGCAAGCACTGCAAACCGGGGAATTGGAACAAGCAGCGCAAATCCGTGAACGCTATTATCAGAACCTGAAACGGGAAAAAACGGCGGAACTGGCCAAAGAAGCATTCACGGCCGCCGAACGCTGGCAAAGTGCATTCAATATGTCCAAAGCGCTGGAACTCTACCAGGAAGCCGCCGGATTCCAGCCTAATTATCCAGCCGCCTGGCGCAATATCGGCAGCTTGGCCAGGAAACTGGGGAATTCCCAATTGGCGCTGGAAGCCGCGCAGAATCTGCAAAAACAACTCGACCCGGAAACGGATGCCTGGTGGCTGGCCATAGCATTGGCTGATGAAGGCGATGCGCTCAACGCATTGGGCAGCAATCAGACCGCGCTGGAAAAATACCGGCAAGCACAAACGTTATTCAGTCGGCTCGCTCAAGCCGAACCCGGTGATTGGAATTTACAGCGCGACCTGTCGGTGAGCTATGAGCGAGTCG